>CAESAF010000001.1_pt1 | contig 43868 bp, 43 predicted proteins | sample 7263641 | NCBI WGS metagenome assembly CAESAF01 (sample SAMEA6814064, study PRJEB35770) | uncultured Actinomycetes bacterium | biome: Freshwater; feature: Freshwater reservoir; material: water | place: Czech Republic | collected 2017-05-23 | depth 30m m
TGAGTGGCTATGACCTGGTTATCAACACCACGCCTTCTGGAGCAGCTGATTTAGTAGCAGAGAATCTTCCTCGCCAAATGAATGGTCTTCTTTTCGATGTCTTATATAAGCCCTGGCCGACTTTGTTGGCCAGACGTTGGAGTGATTCCGGTGGAAAAACCCTGAGCGGATATGAGTTGCTGCTATACCAAGGGATAGATCAACTACATCTAGTCACGGGTTCCGATGTTAGCTCAATAGATCAAGAGTTACGTATCGCCCTGACTAATGCAACAATCTAATCCACAGGGCAATTTCTCCTTCATGTAATCAAATTATCCTCAGGGTGTGTATTTAACACTTATTGTCTTCTCTCTTTATTTCTCCTATATAGATTTTATCGAGCACAAGATTCGTAACAAATCTCTTCTAATTTCATTCCTTTGCTTTCTCGTCATATCGCTAATTCAAGGTGACGCACTTCATCCGACAAGCGCTCTGGTCACAATTGCTCTTTCACCCATCTTGTTAAGGTTTAGAGTTGGCGCCGGAGACATCAAATTGTTCGCCGTTTTCGCAACTTTTTTCCTTCCATCGTCCCTGGATGTAGCCCTTGATTGCATATACGTTTTCTCCGCGATAGCCACTCTTTTCACAATCACTACCGCCGTTTTGCAGCGTTCACTTCAATCAAATATCGCTCTCGCCCCTGCGATATGCGGCGCGTATATTTGGTGCGCAAGTTAGTGTCAATATCTGTCACAATATGCCAATGCGTTGGCTAACAGCAGGTGAATCTCACGGACAGGCCCTGTCTGCAATTATTGAAGGAATTCCGGCAAGCGTCTCATTAACTTCGACAGATATTGACTTTCATTTAGCTCGTAGACGACTTGGATTTGGCCGCGGAGCAAGACAAAATTTTGAAGCAGATAAGATCACAATTCTGGGCGGTATCCGGTTGGGCCTGACGCAAGGCGGACCGATTTCTATTCAAGTTGGAAATTCCGAATGGCCAAAATGGGAAAAAGTTATGTCAGCAGATCCCGTTCCCGTAGATGAGATAAAAGATTTAGCGCGTAATGCGCCATTATCTCGTCCGCGCCCTGGGCACGCAGACTTAGTTGGAATGCAAAAGTACGATCTCGATGATGCTCGCCCAATTCTTGAACGCGCCAGTGCTCGTGAAACTGCAGCGCGTGTTGCACTCGGCGCAGTTGCAAGAGCTTTCTTGGAGCAGAGCGTCGGTGTAACTATTTTGAGTCACGTTGTTTCTATAGGAAAAGCGCGTATTCCGGATGAGACGCCACTTCCACTTGCCACAGATATGGAACGAATCGATGCAGATCCAGTGCGATGCGCCGATCCCGCTACAAGTTTGCGGATGATTGCAGAAATTGAAGCCGCACATTCTGATGGAGACACACTTGGTGGAGTCTGTGAAGTACTTGCCTACAACCTGCCACCAGGGTTGGGCTCTCATGTTCATTGGGATCGCAGATTGGATGCACGATTGGCTGGCGCGATGATGGGGATACAAGCGATAAAGGGCGTAGAAATTGGTGATGGTTTCCGCACAGCAGAAAGACGTGGTTCTGTTGCACACGATGAAATTGAACGTGGCGCTGATGGACTTATTACAAGAAGAACAGATCGCGCCGGCGGTACCGAAGGTGGCATGTCTAATGGAGAAATTTTGCGAGTAAGCGTTGCAATGAAACCGATCTCCACGGTTCCCAAAGCACTTGACACTATTGATGTAAAAACAGGGGAAGCGGCAAAGGCGATCAACCAGAGATCTGATGTATGTGCGGTACCTGCCGCAGGGGTTGTTGCCGAAGCTATGGCAGCGCTTGTTCTTGCTGAAGCAGTTCTTGAGAAATTTGGCGGAGATAGCGTTACGGAAACTAAACGCAACTACGAGTCTTACCTCTCAAATCTACGATTTAAGTAGTTTTTGTGGCTAAGTCAATAATCCTTATTGGTCCTCCCGGTTCCGGGAAATCCACAATCGGCAAGGCCATTTCACGCAAATTAAGCGTTCCATTCGCAGATACAGATGATCTTATTGAAGCTCAAACGGAGATGAGTATTTCGCAAATCTTTATCGATAAGGGCGAACCTTGGTTTCGCGATTTAGAGAAAGAAATTCTTCGAGTGCAATTGAGTAAGTTAAATGGCGTGCTCTCACTTGGGGGAGGGGCTCCACTTTCTGATTTCGCACAGGGCCAACTGCAACAAATAGATGCTGCCGTAATTTACCTCGACGTTTCACTCGCCACCGCTGCCCCGCGAGTCGGCTTTAATCGCGATCGTCCGCTTTTGATGAATAATCCGCGCGCGGCTTGGCAGGAGTTGATGGATAAGCGACGTCCGATTTATGAAGCTCTCGCAACGCTCATTGTTAAGGTAGATGAGCGCGCGCCTAAGGATATTGTTGACGAGATTGTTAGACTTACACAATGAATGCAATCAAGGTGAACGCAGAGCGTGCATATGAGATCTTGATTGATGTCGAATGGAAAATCGAATTAGCGAAATTACTTAAGGGACGCACCCGTGCAGCCTTGATTGTTTCTGAAGAGATGAAGTCTCGACTTGGAGATATGAGTTTTGGCGAAACAGAGATTTTCACATTTCCTATTCCAGATGCCGAAGCAGGAAAATCAAGCACCACGCTGATTCAGGTCTGGAATTGGTTGGGAGCGGCAGGTTTTACGCGTAACGACTTAATTGTTGCTATAGGTGGCGGGGCGACCACTGACTTTGGTGGTTTTGCGGCAGCATCTTGGTTGCGTGGAATTGATTGGATAGCAATCCCTACAACCGTAGCAGGAATGGTTGACGCTGCCGTTGGCGGTAAAACTGCGATCAATAGCGAATATGGCAAGAACTTAATTGGTGCCTTCCATAGCCCTACCGCGGTCTTAATTGATTTCTCCTGGCTCGAAACGCTTGCCGATCGCGATTATGCGGCCGGTTTGGCTGAAGTTGTGAAGGCAGGATTTATCGCTGATGAAAAAATTCTTACTTCATTAAGAGGTAAAACTTTAAATGATATTCGTTCAGATCGAGTCGTTGTTAAAGAGATCTTCACGCGCGCAATAGCGGTGAAGGCAAGTGTCGTTTCGCAAGATTTTCGAGAGAGTTTCGCTCGTGAAGCCCTAAATTACGGCCACACCCTAGGTCATGCAATAGAACTTGAATCTAAGTTCACTTTGCGTCACGGTGAATGCGTATCGATCGGAATGGCTTTTATGGCGCATCTGCAATTGAGCTTGGGATTAATAACCTCAGATCTAGCGCAGGATCATTTCGATATTCTTCAAGGATTAGGTTTGCCTATTGCGTATAAACGAAGTGCCTGGCCGGTATTACTAGCAAATATGTCTCTGGATAAAAAAGCACGCGGAAAGTCCCTGCGATTGGTTACAATTAAGCGAATTGGTGAAACAGGTCGTCTGGAGAATCCAGATGAAAACGCTCTGTACTCGGCGTACGAAAAGGTGAGCTCATGAAAGTTTTAGTTATCAACGGGCCGAATTTAGCGCGCTTAGATATTCGGGATTCGGCCATCTACGGCGACATGAGCTACCCACAATTAGTCGCACACATTGAAAGCGCTGCAAAGACTCAAGGCTTCGTAGCTGATATTCGCCAGAGCGATGACGAAGCAACCATAATCTCTTGGCTGCATGAGGCCGCTGACGGATCTATTCCCGTAATAATTAATCCTGCGGCGTTTACACATTATTCTTATGCAATTAGAGATGCAGCAGAGTTAGTCAAAGCTCCGTTAATTGAAGTTCATTTATCAAATCCATTGGCACGCGAGGAATTTAGACATACCTCGGTAATTTCTGGAGTGGCTAACGGAACTATCGGTGGTTTTGGCCCTAATTCTTACGTGCTGGCGCTAATTGCACTCAAGGCTTTAACTAGTTAATTCATCGGGTAAACTTATCCAATAGCCTTCGAAAATCGGAGGCCAACCTCGCGTGATAATTCCTTCATACGCAATCGGTTGAATAATTGCGCTGATGCGTGAACTGGAGTTATCGTGGCAACAACAAATGATTTAAAAAATGGAATGACTCTAGATATCGAAGGTCAACTATGGACTGTTGTTGAATTTCAACACGTTAAGCCAGGGAAAGGTCCCGCATTCGTTCGTACGAAACTTAAGCAAGTGCTTACAGGAAAAGTTGTAGATAAGACTTTTAATGCCGGCGTTAAGATCGAAGTAGCGATCCTAGAAAAGCGTGAAATGAACTTCCTCTACAAAGAGGGTGAAGACTTTGTCTTTATGGACAATAAGACCTTCGATCAAATGAATATCAGTGCTGCAACGGTCGGCGATTCAGCGCAATATATGTTGGAGAACACTGAAGCGATCGTTGCCATACATGAGAATAATCCGCTCTATATAGAGCTACCTGCTTCTGTCGTTCTTACAGTTACTTACACCGAGCCTGGGCTCCAAGGCGATCGCTCATCAGGTGGCACTAAGCCAGCGACTGTTGAAACTGGAATTCAAATCCAAGTACCTTTATTTATTAAACAGGACGAGAAGGTTCTTGTAGACACTCGCGACGGATCATATTTGGGTCGCGCTAACTAGTGTCAGCCAGAAGTAAGGCTCGTAAACAGAGTCTAGATTTACTCTACGAGGGCGATATTCGCGGGCAGGCGCCGGCGGATCTTTTAGCGCTCCGCGATGTAGCTGACGATGGGCCGGATGCTCGCCCTATTCGTGATTACACGAAAGAGTTGATTCTTGGCATCGCAGATAATCGTCGCAAGATCGATGAGTTAATAAGCACTTATGCCCAGGGTTGGGATATGGATCGCCTACCTGCCGTGGACCGAAATATTTTGCGCCTTGGTATTTATGAAATTCTTTGGTGTAAAGATTTAGACGATGCGATCGCCATAGATGAAGCCCTGAACTTGGCAAAAGAGCTTTCAACAGATGATTCTGCGACATATATCCATGGGGTTCTGGGGAGAATTGCATCGATTAAAGATAGCTTGGCGATTTAGCGCTAAGAGATTGAGATTTTCTCCTCGGTAAACCAATCCGTTAGTTGACTTTGGCTCATCTCCAATATGAGAGTTAAAGTATCTAAATCCGACCTTCGTAGGGTAAGAATTTCGCCGTTCCAATCACCTCTGCGTTGGGCAATTGCGATCAAGAATTGACTCAACTTCTGTAACTTCCGATCATCGTTCTCAGAAACAAGCTTTGCAATCCGTCGCTGATCAAATCTTCGTAGCGCAAATGCCTGATCATTTCCTTTCACTGGATCGCATAGGAGATCAGAGATCGGGATTCCAAAGAGGTTGGCCAGCTCAAGTGCGCGAGCAAGCGAAATTGCCCGAGTGCCTCTCTCGTAGGAACCCATTACGACCGCCTTAATCGAACCGGCAGATCTTCTTTCTACATCGTGGAGCGTCCATCCACGAGATTTTCTGAGAGAGCGCAGTCGAAGGGCGACCGAATTCGGTGTTGGTTGAGTAAATACTGAGAGATTTTCCATACGCCTTAGGTTAGGCGGCTACTGACCACGCCCTTTTTCGCAATCCACAGGATGAGGTCGACTCGGTGTACCATTTGCCAACATCCTTTAACGACCCGTCCTGCGAGGCGGGGAAGGAGATTTAAATGAGCCTTGTCCTGCCTGCGCCAGATATATCCCGCGCACTCACTCGTATTTCGCATGAAATCCTTGAGAAAAATTCTGGATCCAGCGCAATCACTTTATTAGGAATCCCAACTCGTGGCGCGCATCTAGCAAAGCGCATTGCTGAGATTATTTCAAAAATCGAAGGCACTCCGGTTCAGGTTGGTACTTTAGATATCACGCTGCATCGAGATGATCTGCGTATGCGCCCGCCCCGCGCATTGATGCCAACAATGATTCCTTCACTTGGCGTTGAAGATAGAAATGTCATATTAATTGACGATGTTCTCTTCTCTGGCAGAACTATCCGAGCAGCTTTAGATGCTTTAGGCGAAGTTGGTCGACCAAAGAGCGTACAACTGGCAGTCTTGGTTGATCGTGGTCATCGGCAACTTCCAATTCGAGCGGATTATGTTGGTAAAAATATTCCGACATCGAACTCACAGAGCGTGATAGTCCACCTAACTGAGCTCGACGGCGTAGATGAAGTATTGATCGAAGGTGCGTCAGAATGAAACATTTGTTATCCATTAATGATCTTTCAAAAGTTGAGGCGATTTCCATTCTTGATACAGCTCAAGAGATGGCGCGAGTAAGCGATGGACCGATGAAAAAGCTTCCTACTTTGCGAGGACGAACTATAGTAAACCTCTTCGCTGAAGACTCAACGCGTACCCGTATATCTTTTGAAGCCGCAGCAAAGCGTTTATCGGCAGATGTCATTAATTTTTCAGCAAAAGGTTCCAGCATTAGCAAGGGTGAGTCTTTAAAAGATACCGCGCAAACTTTGCAAGCGATGGGCGCTGATGCAGTCATTATTCGACACGGAGCGTCGGGGGCAGCGCAACGATTAGCAGATTCTCGTTGGATGTCAGGAGCCGTAATCAACGCCGGAGATGGAACTCACGAACATCCAAGCCAAGCGCTTTTAGATGCCTTCACAATTCGGAAACATCTATCAAAAGGCGCAAGCGATCTAATTGGATTACGCGTTGCCATCGTAGGAGATGTTCTACATTCCAGGGTGGCTCGATCTAATGTTCTCCTCTTAGCAAAACTCGGTGCGCAGGTCATACTCGTTGCTCCACCTACGTTATTGCCGGTTGGTGTCGAAAGTTGGCCGTGCTCTATTTCTTACAATCTAGATGAGGTTATTGGTAGCGTCGATGCGGTGATGATGCTGCGCATTCAAATGGAGAGAATGAGTGAACTCTTCTTCCCGAGCGCTCGTGAATATTCAAGATATTTTGGCTTAAATAGTGATCGAATCAAAGCTCTCAAGCCAGATGCGATTGTCATGCACCCAGGTCCTATGAACCGTGGATTGGAAATTACCGCCGATGCCGCTGACGGAGCGCGTTCAGTAATCGTCGAACAAGTCGCCAATGGAGTAAGCATTCGAATGGCAGTTTTATATCTACTTCTTGCAGGTAGCCAAGAGATCGGGACATCGCTATGACTCAAATAAATTACCTACTTAAAGGATTAACTCTGCCCAATGGGAGCAAAAGCGATATTGAAATTCGCGATGGAAAGATCTCAGCTCTTGATGCTTCTCTTCAAAAAGCCGTAGATGTGACGGAAATAAATCTAACGGGATCGGTGGTTTTACCTGGACTAGTTGATTTGCACACACATTTGCGCGAGCCAGGTAAAGAAGATGCCGAGACTGTGCTTTCCGGTTCAATGGCGGCGGCAAAAGGCGGATACGTTGCGGTTTCAGCGATGGCTAATACTTCTCCAGTTGCCGATACGGCAGGAGTCGTGGAGCAAGTTTACGCGCTAGGACAGAGCGCGGGATTTGTCGATGTTTTCCCAATCGGAGCAGTGACTCGTGGGCTCTTAGGAGAGAATCTTTCCGAAATTGGTGCAATGGCCGATTCGCGCGCAAGAGTTCGTATATTTAGTGATGATGGAAATTGCGTCTTTGATCCTCTGGTGATGCGCCGCGCTTTGGAGTACGTCAAGAAATTTGATGGTGTAATTGCACAACACGCCCAAGAGCCAAGGTTAACAATCGGCGCGCAGATGAACGAAGGAGAAATATCTTCACGTTTGGGGCTGAAGGGATGGCCGGCGGTTGCCGAAGAAGCGATCATTGCGCGCGATATTTTAATTGCAGATCACGTGAAATCACGTTTACATATCTGCCATTTAACAACTGCGGGCGGAGTTGAAATTGTTCGTTGGGCGAAAGCTCGTGGAATGGATGTAACTGCTGAAGTTACCCCTCATCATCTGCTTCTAACCGATGAGAGCGCACTTAGTTATGATCCAATCTATAAAGTAAATCCACCGCTGCGTACTCAAAGAGATGTTGAATCTTTGCGGGAAGGTCTAGCCGATGGCACGATCGATATTGTCGCCACCGATCATGCCCCTCACCCTGCGGAGGCTAAAGAATGTGAATGGCAGGAAGCTGCTTTTGGAATGCTTGGACTAGAAAGTGCGCTGGCGATCATTAATCAGACTATGGTGGCTACAGGTTTGATGTCTTGGGAGGCGGTGGCGGATCGAATGAGCTATGCACCCGCAAGGATCGGTAGATATTTAGAACATGGTCAGCAGATCGCCGTCGGTAGCGTTGCGAATCTTTCGATAATCAACCCAAGTCAGAGCGTACGAGTCGATCGCGATCGCCTCGCATCGCGCAGTCGCAACACCCCCTTTCATGGAATGGATCTGCAGGGTGTTGTTAACGCAACCTTCTTCCGTGGCGCCCCAACTTATCTCGATGGAAAACTTATTCCGCAAGGAGTGCGCTAATGTCGAAAGCATTTCTCGTTTTAGATGATGGCAGAATATTTGAAGGTAAATCTTGGGCAGCCAAGGGCCGCACTTTTGGCGAAGCCGTATTCCAAACTGGAATGACTGGTTACCAGGAGACGCTGACCGATCCAAGTTATCATCGCCAAGTAGTTGTAATGACTGCACCCCACATCGGTAATACCGGGGTGAATACTCCCGATAATGAATCAAAGAAGATATGGGTCGCAGGTTTCGTAGTGCGCAACCCGTCTACGATAACCAGCAATTGGCGTAGTGAAAAAGATTTAGAAGTCGAACTAATTGAGCAGGGAATCGTTGGTATTCAAGGAATCGATACTCGTGCTCTAACTCGCCATCTGCGTGATAGAGGCGCGATGCGCGTGGGAATCTTTTCTGACGTGGAGATTTCACGTGAAGAGATGGTTATCGAAGTTCGAAAAACTGAAGCAATGTCAGGCGCATATTTAAGTGCCGATGTGTCTACAGAAAAGCCTTACATTGTTCCGGCGCTAGGTCAAAAAAGATTTACCGTCGCAGCACTTGATTTAGGAATCAAAGGTGCAACTCCAAGGGCCCTAGCTGCTCGGGGAGTGGAAGTTCATGTCATTCCATATAATTCAACCTTGGAAGACATCAAGGCAATTCAACCAGATGGAGTTTTTCTTTCAAACGGACCAGGAGATCCTGCGACTATGGACGAAGTCGTTCAACTAGTCAGAGATATCCTCCTGGAAGAGATTCCCATATTTGGAATTTGCTTTGGCCATCAGATATTAGGTCGCGCACTAGGGTTTGACACTTATAAATTGCAATTCGGCCATCGCGGAATTAATCAGCCAGTTTTAGATAAGAAATCTGGAAAAGTTGAGATCACAGCTCACAATCATGGATTCGCAATCAAAGCGCCAATCGATGGAATTTTCAATACGGTATTTGGATCCGGCGAAGTTACCCACGTTGGTTTAAATGACGGCGTGGTAGAAGGTTTACAGTTGTTAGAACGCGGCGCATTTAGCGTTCAATACCACCCAGAAGCTGCTGCCGGTCCGCACGATGCAGCTTATTTATTCGATCGTTTCATAGATTTAATGGTCAAGTATCCACGCAAGGTAGGTTCAATCTAATGCCACGCGATTTATCAATTAAGAGTGTTCTCGTTATTGGTTCAGGTCCAATTGTTATCGGCCAAGCCTGTGAATTTGATTATTCCGGAACTCAAGCTTGTCGTGTCTTACGCGCTGAAGGAATTCGAGTAATTCTAGTTAATTCAAACCCCGCAACAATTATGACTGATCCAGAATTTGCAGATGCGACCTACATTGAGCCCATCACGCCTGAATTCATTGAAAAGATCATCGCGAGGGAAAGACCTGACGCAGTCCTTGCAACGCTAGGTGGACAAACCGCCCTCAATGCGGCAATTGGTTTACATAAAGCGGGAACGCTGCAGAGATACGGCGCGAAATTAATCGGTGCAGATGTTGATGCGATTGAACGCGGAGAAAATCGCGAACTATTTCGTGGGATCGTTGAGAAGATCGGCGGTGAATCCGCCAAGTCGATAATTTGTCACACAATGGAAGAGGTCATTGCAGGAGCTGCAATTTTGAATTATCCCGTTGTCGTTCGACCTTCATTTACGATGGGCGGACTCGGTTCTGGCATCGCATTCGATGAAGAGAACTTGCGACAGATAGCCGGTGCAGGATTACGTCACAGTCCAACTTCGGAAGTTTTGCTGGAAGAGTCGATCTTAGGTTGGAAAGAGTACGAACTCGAAGTTATGCGTGATTCTTCCGACAACGTGGTGATTGTTTGCAGCATTGAAAATATCGACCCGATGGGCGTTCATACAGGTGATTCAATAACCGTAGCACCAGCGCTTACTTTAACTGACGTAGAATTTCAAAAGTTACGTAATCTTTCTATTGATATTATCCGTGAAGTTGGAGTCGCAACTGGCGGATGTAATATTCAATTTGCTGTCAATCCGGACAACGGACGCATAATTGTTATTGAAATGAATCCGCGAGTTTCGCGTTCTAGCGCGCTTGCTTCTAAAGCAACTGGTTTTCCTATTGCAAAGATCGCAACCAAACTTGCGATCGGATACACACTTGATGAGATTAAAAATGATATTACCCAAGTGACTCCTGCGTCATTTGAACCAACGCTGGATTACATAGTTGTGAAAGCCCCACGCTTTGCCTTTGAAAAGTTCCCAGATGCTGACCCAAGATTGACAACGACTATGAAGAGCGTTGGCGAGGCCATGGCAATTGGCCGATCCTTCCCAGAAGCCCTAATGAAAGCCTTGCGTTCGCTAGAGCGCAAGGAGGCGATTTTTCAATTCCCAGCTGATATTTCCCAGATTGATAAGACTGCACTACTCCAATCAATGCAGATCCCAACTGAATATCGCTTGCAACAGGTGCAAAAAGCTATGTGGGCCGGTGCTCAAATTGATGAGATCTTTGCTGCAACCAAGATCGATCGTTGGTTCCTCCACCAAATTGAATTGATTAATACTCGCGCCAAAGAACTTTCTCAACCCGGTGATCTTTCTGCTTCGATATTGCGTTCTGCAAAAGAGATGGGATTCTCTGACTCTCAAATAGCGATTTTGCGTGGATTGTCCGAAGAAGATGTTCGCAAGGCTCGCCATCATGCAAATGTTCGTCCGGTGTATAAAACTGTAGACACTTGCGCCGCCGAGTTTGAAGCGTTCACTCCTTACCATTACTCAAGTTATGAAGAGGAAACTGAAGTACGTCCGCGAACTAAACCTGCTGTGATAATTCTGGGAAGCGGTCCAAACCGAATTGGTCAGGGAATTGAGTTCGACTATTCGTGCGTGCATGCCTCATTTACTTTGCGCGATGCTGGATACGAAACAATCATGATCAATTGCAACCCCGAAACAGTTTCGACCGATTACGACACTTCAGATCGACTCTACTTTGAACCACTAACACTGGAAGATGTACTTGAAGTTGTTCATGCTGAAACTTTGGCAGGTCCAGTTCTTGGAGTAATTACTCAACTTGGAGGACAGACCCCTCTTGGATTAGCTGCTGGCCTTAAAGCAGCAGGTGTAAATATTCTAGGTACATCTCCCGAGGCGATTAATCTGGCTGAGGAGCGCGGTGCATTCGGTAAGGTCCTTATGGAGCAGTCTCTTACTGCGCCTGAGTTTGGGATGGCGTCATCTCAGATGGAGGCCCTGGATATTGCAGCACGTATCGGTTACCCAGTCCTTGTTCGACCATCTTTTGTTCTTGGTGGACGTGGTATGGAAATTGTTTATGACGATGCAGCGCTCTCTGGCTTTATTAGTCGCGCTACAGATATCACACCCGATCATCCGGTTCTTGTGGACCGATTCTTAGATAGCGCGATCGAAATAGATGTTGATGCGCTCTATGACGGCCATGAACTATTTTTGGGTGGAGTAATGGAGCACATAGAAGAAGCGGGAATTCACTCTGGAGATAGCGCCTGCGTTCTTCCGGCAGCAACTATTTCTCCCGCTCAGCAAAAATCAATTCGTGAAGCAACACTGAAGATCGCCCAAGGTGTCGGTGTTCTGGGATTGATTAATATTCAATTCGCACTAGCTGATGAAGTCTTGTATGTATTAGAAGCTAATCCACGCGCTTCGCGCACAGTTCCTTTTGTTAGTAAAGCAACGGGCGTTCCTTTAGCAAAGGCAGCGGCCCGGCTTTCAATGGGAACAACCATTGCGGAATTAAAAAGTGAAGGTTTGTTGCCAAATAGCCCCGATGGAGTGGCTAAAGGAATCTCGGTAAAGGAGGCAGTACTTCCTTGGAATCGCTTCCGACGCACTGATGGTCGTGGCGTAGACGCAGTACTTGGCCCTGAGATGCGTTCGACCGGTGAAGTTATGGGGATTGCCGAAACTTTCGGTGAAAGTTATGCGAAGTCTCAGATCAGCGCATTCGGTCCATTGCCAAAAACGGGAACTGTATTCGTCTCTCTTGCTGATAAAGATAAAGCATCTGGAGTTGCTCCGGCCAAGGCGCTCGTTGCTCTCGGATTCAATATTTTGGCAACTGGCGGAACAGCAGATCACTTAGCGGTCAACGGTGTACTTGCACATAAGGTGCGAAAGAACTCAGAAGGCTCTGGTCCAATGGGAGAGCGCACAATCGTTGAACTTCTAAATAGTGGTGATGTGGATTTGGTCATCAACACACCAGTTGGGCGTGGCACACGTGCAGATGGTTGGGCAATTCGCACCGCTGCGGTACAACGTTCCATTCCTTGCATTACTACAACTGCTGGTTTTAGCGCTGCCGTAGAAGGAATCAAAGCGCTGCAACGCGGTGAACTTAATGTGTTACCGATACAAGAATGGTTGAAGAGATAATGTCGCAAATCAATCGTTCAGCATCACAGATGAGTGCAACGGTATTGGCCAACAAGCGTATCGGCCAATATCACCAAATTGTCTTTGGAATTGGCGATCTTGTTAAATCTTGTCGCCCTGGAAATTTCGTCGCCATTAAAGTCGGTGGAGAATCATCTCGAATGATTTTGCGACGGGCGTTCGCTATTTCGCGTGTTGCCGAAAGCATAAGTTTCGGCGGAACTATGGAATTGATCGTTGCACCTCACGGTAGCGGCTCTAAATGGCTTTGTTCGCAACCAGAAGGTGCCGAAGTAGATATCGTCGCGCCCCTTGGGACAGCATTTGGAATTCCAACTTCACCGGTAAATGCACTTCTGGTTGGAGGCGGCTATGGATCAGCACCTCTCTTTGGATTAGCAGAAGTGTTAAAAGCTAGAGGTTGCAAAGTTGATATGTTGTTGGGAGCCTCAACGGGTGGAAAAATATATGCACCTATGGAAGGCAAGCGCGCTGTTAATTCATTAAAAATCTACACCGAAGATGGAACTATGGGCGAAACTGGTCGCGTAACTGAACCCATTAAATCTTTGGTCGAAAATAGAGAAGTGGATGTTATTTACTCGTGCGGTCCAATGGGTATGTTGAGCGCAATATCTGCGTTGACTACTGGTACCGATGTTGTGCATCAATGCGCAGTTGAAGAATCCATGGCGTGCGGTATTGGTATATGCATGACTTGTGTTCTGCCAGTTAAAGGAGAAGACGGAAAAGTTTCCATGTTGCGCTCCTGTATTGATGGTCCAGTTATGGATGGAGCCCAGGTTCAATGGCAAATGGTTGGTCAGATTCCGGAGGCAACTCCATGAGCGCGTTAGATTTTTCGACCACCCTTGGAAATGCTTTCTTTAATACACCAATTTTTACGGCAAGCGGTTGCGCAAGCTCAGGGAAAGAGTTAGCGCAGTTCTTCGATCTGCGAGATATTGGCGCAGTTGTTACGAAGTCGGTTATGAACAAACCAAGATATGGAAGACCGACACCTCGGATGGCAGAGACTCCTTCCGGAATGCTCAACTCAATTGGCTTGCAAGGACCAGGTATTGACGCATTTTTGGCGAAAGATGTTCCTTGGTTAATTGAGCAGAAATCTCGAGTGATTGTCTCTATCGCAGGTGAAACCGTAGAAGAGTATGCAACTCTGGCGCGTAAAGTTAGATCGGTTGCAGGAATAAGCGCCCTAGAAGTGAATATCTCTTGTCCAAATGTTGAAAATCGAGGATTGGTCTTTGCTTGCGATCCCGAAGCTTCACGCCGTGTGATTGATGGGGTCCGCCGGACTATAGGTGGCGAGATTCCTATCATCGCAAAGCTGTCGCCGGATGTAACAAATTTGCCGGATATTGCACGCGGAGTCGTGGATGCTGGCGCTGATGCTTTAGCACTCATTAACACAGTACTCGGAATGGTAATTAACTTGGATTCGATGCGACCTCATCTAGGCGGCAAAACGGGAGGGTTATCTGGTCCAGCAATAAGACCGGTTGCGGTTCGAGCAATTTATCAAGTGCATGCCGCGCTTCCTATGGTTCCGATTTTGGGAATGGGTGGAGTTTCATCAGGAAGAGATGCTTTGGAATTGATTCTTGCTGGCGCATCTGGTGTCAGTGTTGGTACAGCAAGTTTTGGTAATCCGAGCGCAGTTATGGAAATTCAACGAGAGCTGCACGATCTATTAGTTTCCAAGGGATTCCCATCGTTGAAATCCGCTGTTGGATATGCCCATCGCGTGGAGGAAAAATGAAAGCACCAATTATTCTGGCGGTAGATACCTCGGATTTTGAAACTGCAATTTCTTGGATCAAAGCTACCGAAGATTCCATCAGCGTCTATAAGTTGGGTTTGGAGTTTTATTTAAATTTCGGAGCGGCGGGTGTGGCTCAAGTAGTTAAACGAACTGGCGCTGAGATCTTCTTGGATTTAAAACTCCACGATATTCCGCACACTGTTGCGGGAGCCGCCAAGGCCATTGCAGATTTAAAACCAAAGTTCTTGACAGTGCACGCGAGTGGTGGGCGAGCAATGGTAAGTGCTGCAGCGAAGGCTGTTCCTGACGTTTCAGTCACAGCAGTTACGATTTTAACTTCACTATCTGAATCTGATCTATTTGAAATTGGTTACGCAAATCCGGCGTTGGAGAGTGCAGTTGCCCTCGCTAAGATGGCAGTTGACTCTGGTGCCAAAGCTTTAGTTTGTTCTCCTTTAGAAACTGCCGCTATACGTAGCGCCGTTGGCAGCGAACCAATAATTATTACCCCCGGAGTTAGGCCGCTGGCAGAACAGGGTGGAGATGACCAAATGCGAACAATGACTCCAGGAGATGCAATCGCCGCTGGAGCCAATTTTGTTGTCATCGGACGCCCAATTACTAAATCGTGGAGTGACGGCCCTGGGGCGATGGGCGCAAAGGCGCGCACAATTGCTGATGAAATTTTGAACGCACTTGCGTAGAGTTTAACAATGCCGATTCCTCCCAAATTAACAGCTGAGCAGCGCGCGGCAGCTCTCGCGAAATCAACTGCCGCACGTCAAGTTCGCGCAGGTACAAAGGGTCGAGTCAAGAGCGGAGAACTAACTCTTTCAGCGGTCTTCGAATTAGCGAAGAGCGATGAAGCGATCGCAAAAATGAGAGTCGTAGAATTGCTTGAGTCGTTCTCTGGTGTTGGCAAAGTGCGCGCGATGGCAACGTTGGATCGTTTGCAAATCTCTCAAACAAGACGTATCCAAGGTTTAGGTGTGGCGCAACGACAAAATTTACTTCGCGAGTTTCCGGATCGAATAGCAGCCTTGCAACGTGGTAAGTTGCTAGTTTTATCCGGTCCTGGGGGAGTAGGCAAAAGTACGGTTGCGAAGGCCTTGCGCGCAACGAATACTTTCTGGGTAAGTATTTCTGCCACTACGCGCTTGGCCCGACATAACGAAGTTGACGGTACCGATTACTACTTCTACACCAATCTTGAATTTGATAACGCTATAAAATCTGGTTTGTTTTTAGAATGGGCAGAATTTGCCGGAAACAGATACGGTACGCCACGAAAGCCAGTGGAAGATGCGCTCAGAGATGGAAGAAACGTTTTACTTGAAATTGAAATTGCTGGAGCTAAACAAGTGAAAGAAAGCGCTCCTGAAGCGATATTAGTTTTCCTTCAGCCACCATCTTGGGAAGAGTTGGTTTCTCGCTTAGAAGGACGCGGCACAGATTCCCCGGAAAGACGAGCGGCCCGGCTTGCTCTGGCGCAAGAAGAACTTGCACAAGCGGGGCTATTTGATCTTTCTCTCGTAAATGAGCGAGTAGAAGAGGTCGTTGAACGCCTGATAGGATTAACCCATAATTAGTAGCTTTTAGCGCTACATAGCCACGCACTCAGGAGGTCCAAATGGACGGAATTACTAACCCACCAATCGATGAACTTCTCGATAAAAGCGGCTCAAAGTACAGCTTGGTGCTCTATGCAGCAAAGCGCGCACGTCAAATTAACGCTTATTACTCACAACTTGGTGAAGGACTACTTGAATATGTTGGTCCCCTTGTAGAGACACACGTACACGAGAAGCCATTGTCGATTGCCCTTCGCGAAATTAACGAAGGTCTCTTGACGATCGAAAATCTCGAACCAACAGCGTAAGCGCTCCCTTAACAATCTAAAGCTAATAAAAGCTAAATAAAGCTCAGTCAAATGGCCAAAGTTCGAGAAGTAATTCTCGGAGTTGGCGGCGGAATCGCTGCATATAAATCCTGTGACTTATTGCGACGTCTACAAGATCGTGGCTATCAAATAACTGTCGTGCCAACACCTTCAAGTCTAAATTTTGTTGGTGCAGCAACCTGGGAAGCGCTCTCGCACCGCGCAGTGACAACGCAGGTTTGGGAGAGAGTCGATGAAGTCAGACATATCTCCCTTGCCAACAGAGCCGATGCTTTAATAATCGCTCCGGCTACCGCTGACTTAATTGCAAGAATCACTGCAGGTCGTGCCGATGATCTCCTAACAAATTTAGTTCTGGCACTTGATGTTCCAGTACTTATTGTTCCTGCGATGCACCCTCAGATGTGGCTTGACGCAGCAACTCAAGAGAATGTGAAGACTCTAAGATCTCGAGGTTTCACAGTTCTAGAGCCGGCAATTGGCAGATTAACCGGTGAAGACTTTGGTCAGGGTAGGTTTCCTGAAACGCAATTTATCATTGGCGAGTTTGAAAAATTGATAGATATCAATAAGGATTATTTAGGAAAACGCGTACTTGTTACGGCAGGTGGAACTAGAGAGGCAATTGATCCGGTGCGTTTTATCGGGAATCGATCTAGTGGCAGACAGGGTGCAGCCGTAGCCCGATCGGCGCGAGATCGCGGCGCACAAGTGAAGATGATATTTGCCAATCCACAACTTTCTAAAGAAGAGCTGGAAGAACTTGAAGGGATCGAAATTTTGCAGGTGGAAACAGCCTCGCAAATGCATGCCGCTCTCGAGGCCGAGTTCCCAAGTACCGATTTACTGGTAATGAGTGCAGCGGTAGCAGATGCCAGACCTTCGCAATATTCTGAGGGCAAGATCAAGAAGGGAGAGTTGCGAGATATCCCACTAATTGAGAACCCAGATCTTTTGAAATCAATTGCTCGCTTACGTCAGAGCCAGATAGTTATCGCCTTTGCCGCAGAGACAAATGACGACTTAGTCGCGGCCGAGGCTAAAAGAGAGGCTAAGGGCGCTAATATTCTCTATCTAAACAATGTAACTAACGGCGCAATATTCGGCGCTCTAGATACAGAGGGTTTTATCATTACGAGCAAAGGTGCTCAAATTAAGGTTCCGCGAACCAGCAAAGACGCGCTTGCCGAGTTATTGCTAGATCAGGCTCTAAGCCAGTTAGGTTAAACCAATGTCAAAACGCCTATTTACTTCCGAGTCTGTTACTGAAGGCCATCCAGATAAGATCGCAGATCAAATTTCAGATGCCATTCTAGATTCGCTCCTGTCACAAGACTCATCTAGCCGTGTTGCCGTTGAAACTTTAATTACAACTGGTCAAGTGCACGTCGCGGGTGAAGTTACAACCAACGGTTATGCCGATGTAATGGGAATAGTCAGAGATACCGTTATTGGGATTGGTTATGACTCTTCAGTAAAAGGTTTTGACGGCAATAGTTGCGGTGTTTCAATTTCCATCGGACAACAATCGCAGGATATTGCCCAAGGTGTCGATGATGCCTACGAGAATCGCGTCGCATCCTCAGCTGATCCATTAGATCTGCAGGGTGCCGGCGATCAAGGCTTAATGTTCGGTTATGCCTGCGATGACACAAAGGAGTTAATGCCGCTTCCTATCTGGTTAGCTCATGAGTTGGCACAACAGCTTTCAGCGGTGCGCAAGTCAGGTGCGCTGGCATATCTGCGCCCAGATGGAAAGACTCAAGTCACTATTGAATACGATGGCGACAAGGCAGTGGCATTAGATACTGTCGTAATTTCTAGCCAGCACGCCGAAGAGGTAGATGTTGCTAAGAAGCTAACACCTGAAATCATCGAATATGTAATCGAACCAGTCTTAGCGAAGATTGATCTTCCTCGAAAAGAGATGCGTACCCTTATCAACCCAACTGGTCGCTTCGTAATTGGTGGTCCTATGGGAGATGCCGGCTTAACTGGTCGCAAAATAATTGTTGACACCTATGGTGGTATGGCTCGTCACGGCGGAGGTGCGTTCTCAGGCAAGGATCCATCGAAGGTTGATCGCTCTGCCGCATACGCGATGCGTTGGGTTGCCAAGAACGTTGTCGCCGCTGGTTTGGCGCGCCGTTGCGAAGTGCAGGTTGCTTATGCAATCGGTAAAGCTCAGCCAGTTGGTGTATTCGTGGAAACTTTCGGAACTGAGACAGTTGCGGTGCAAAAAATTCAAGATGCAGTGACAAATGTCTTTGATCTTCGTCCAGCGGCCATTATTCGTGATTTGAATTTGCTCCGTCCGATCTACTCTCAAACAGCTGCTTACGGCCATTTCGGTCGCGAACTTCCTAATTTCACTTGGGAAACAACATCGCGAGTCGATCAACTCCGCGCGGCAGTTAATTAATTAATTAATAGGTCCTGCCGTGTCTATTGCGCGGCCGCTTCGCCTTAAGACCGAAACGGCAAGACGTGTCGAAAAGGTCGCAGCAGAATCATCGCCTATAGCAAAAGTATGGGTAGATAACGGTGTCGCGCATTTAGATGGACTCTTTGATTATCTAGTGCCTGCACGCCTAGATTCAGAAGTCCGTATCGGTGTGCGCATAAGTGTTGATTTTGCAGGACGTGAGTGTGAGGCGCTAGTTGTCGAACGCAGTGAGGGTACTACAACCGGATTAAAGTTTATTTCAAAAGTTCTCGCTCCCACAATCGTTGCACCACAGGGTCTCCTTGATCTGATAACAGCGAGTTGTGCGCGATGGATCGCTCACCCCTACGATTTTTTGCGTAGTGCGATACCGCCACGAGCCGTTGGAATAGACAAGTTGCATCGCAGCGTTTCTCCCGAAATAAAACCAGGCTTTCCATTCAAGAGCACAAAAACTTACATTCACGTTCAGCCGCACGAAGATGCCATAAGCAAACTCGCTGAATTTGCTTTAACAAAAGTTAAAACAGGATCTATTCTCATAATCACACCTGAAGAGCGCGAATTGGAGTTACTTGCCCAAGCGCTGGGGGAGAAAGTTTGCATATTGTCAGGATCACTCACCCGAAGTGTTAGGTATCAGAATTATTTAAGATCAATAACCGAATCAAATCTGATTACCATTGGTACAAGAAGTGCAATCTTTGCCTTTCCTCCCGATCTCCAAACAATCGTTATTTTTCGCGAAGGCGCAGAATCGCATTACGAACCGAGATCGCCTGGTTGGAACACTCGAGATGTGGCTCTTATCCGATCCGAGACAAGTGGTTGTGATCTCTTCTTTGTTGGATATTCACCCTCCTTAGAGACAGCGCTTCTTGCTGAGCGAAATCAAATGAAGATGCTACGCAAGAGAAATCGACTAAAAGTTAGCAATTTCGAGTCAATAAACGGTGAACTTCTTCCAAATCGTATATTCCCACCTATTCGTAACGCCCTGAAATCAGGTCCGGTACTTTTCCTGATACCTCGTAAAGGTTATGCAAGTTCCTTAATGTGTAAAAAGTGTAGAAATATTGTGAGTTGTGAATGTGGAGGGAAAGTAACGCGGCGTAAGTCAGGAATCGATCCCGATTGCTCAATATGCGGAAAGATCCATCACTCCTTGAAGTGCCGTTGGTGTGAGAGTGACGCTCTAATTATGTTGGGCCGCGGCGGTGAGCGCCACACTGAGGAAATTGGTCGCGCATTTTCAAATTTCCCAACATATTACTCGACCGCCGATTCTCAAATCTTAAATTTGCCGAATTCGCCAGCTTTAGTAATCGCAACTTCGGGGATGGAGCCAAGGGTTGAGGGAGGGTATTCAGCGGTTGTTTTGCTAGAAGGTGACTCATTTTTTTCATTCTCTGATTTGCGGGCACAAGAGCGAGCTCGTGAAACCTTTTTCATCGCAGCGGCGTGCGTGAGCGCTGATGGTCTTGTTATAACGGTTGTTAATTCAACTAATCCTATTTCCTCTGCTTTAGCCCAATGGAATCCGAAGGTTCTTGCCAGACGAGAACTAGCGGAGCGAAGTGAATTAAATTTGCCGCCATTTTCAAGGTCAATAGTCATGGAAGTCGAGAGTGCGGAGGCAACAAGTATTGTTGCCGGCTTTAAGAAGGCTTTACTTGATCTGCGATTGCCTGCGAGTTCTAGAGTGTTAGGACCGGCGCAAAGCAACGATAACAAATCCAAGATTCTCTTAACGGCTGATAAGTCAGATAGTGATCAGCTTCTCAAATTTGTAGGTGATTACATCCGACATCGTGCGGTGACTAAAAAGAAGACCCTTTCCGTGCGCGTTGATCCCTATTCTCTTACATAGAATTTTTCGCTCCTGCGCTAGACTTCACGCATGCCAATCCAACCGATTCGTTTCTTTGGCGATCCAGTTCTGACTACCCCAGCTTTGGAAGTTGTCGATTTCGATAAGGAGTTGCGCACTTTAGTTGCCGACTTGACCGAAACAATGCTCGAAGCTCCAGGAGCCGGTTTAGCGGCGCCACAAATCGGGGTCGGATTAAGAGTATTCGTTTGGGATGTCGATGAAGCTTTAGGACATCTTGTAAATCCAACACTGGATCTAAGTTCTGAGATGCAAGATGGCGAAGAAGGATGCCTATCTTTTCCAGCCCTGAGCTATGAAACCCCACGCGCATTTCGAGCAGTGGCTAAGGGTTTCAATATGTACGGCGAACCGATAACCGTTGAAGGAACGCAGCTTCTTGCGCGTTGTTTACAACACGAGACCGATCATCTAAATGGAATTGTATTTATAGACCGACTTTCAAAAGAAGATCGCAAGTTGGCAATGAAAGAAATTAGGGAATCAGATTGGTTTAATGCTGCTCAGAGCTCTGGTCAGAGCCCAACTGTTAAAGTCTCACCTCACGATCTTTTCGGTAGAGGTCTTTAGTGCGTATTGCAGTTGCTGCAACCCCATCGGTGGCGATTCCCACACTCGATGCGCTTCTTGCATCTGTTCACGAGTTAGCTTTTGTAATCACCAAGCCCGATGCACCCGCTGGCCGCGGTCGCGCACTCCAATCAACTCCGGTTGCTCTTTGGGCGCAATCCAAAAACGTTCAAGTGTTGAAACCAGAATCAAGTCAGGCACTTGGAGAATTGGTAGGCGGATTAGACCTTGTAATAACGATTGGCTATGGATTACTGCTACCTCCGGAAGTACTGCAAAGAACCAAATACGGTTTTATAAATCTACATTTCTCGCTCTTACCTCGATGGCGTGGCGCAGCCCCTGTCCAGCGAGCGATCGAAGCCGGCGATAAAATTACTGGCGTCACGGTCTTTGCCTTAGATCCTGGTATGGATACGGGGCCGATATATCAATCTGCACAAATTCCGTTATCTCTATCTGACACATCAACTCAAATCTTGGATTCACTAGCAAATCTTGGTGTTGAACCTGTTTTAAAAACTCTTAAACAGATCGAAAGAGGAGAGAAGGCGACACCGCAAGAGGATTTTGGTGCAACTAGAGCCTATAAATTAAGTAAAGAAGAAGGACAGATTGATTGGCAACTAGATGCCGAGACCATCCTTCGTAAGATAAATGCCTTTAATCCCGACCCTAGTGCGTGGTCTTTCTTTCGAGGTCAGTTAATTAAGATAAATAACGCACGTCTAACCGAAGATAAGACCACCCCCGGTTCACTCAAAGTTGTAGATAAATCAATCGTTGTCGGCACGAAAACGGTAGCTTTGGAACTAGTTGAAGTTACTCCAGCAGGTAAATCACAGATGTTGGCAACGGCTTGGGCAAATGGAGCTCGACTTAATCCAACAGATTCGTTCCAGTAGTTATGGTTGAGGCGCGCAGAAATACCTTCAAATCTCCAAAACCAGATGCGGTGCGACTTCTTGTATACGACATCTTACGAGAGGTAAACCGCTTCGACGGATATTCAAATTTACTTCTTCCTCAAGCGCTAACAGCGTCTAATTTTGAACAACGTGACAAGGGGTTTGCAACTGAGTTGCTCTACGGCACTCTGCGAATGCAGGGACGTCACGACTACATTGCTAGCCAAGTGGCAGATCGCCCCTGGAGCGAAGTTGATTCTGGAATCGTTGATGTAGTTCGACTAGGCGCACATCAACTCTTCGAGATGCGCGTGCCATCGCATGCCGCTGTTTCGGCGACAGTAGAATTGGCTCGCAAAGTTTTAGGGGAGTCGAAAGCCTCATTTGTAAATGCTCTGCTCCGTAAAATGAGCGCAAAAAGTTTGGATCAATGGCTTGAGCCGGCTCACTTAATTGCGGACCCGACAGAGCGTTTGTCGATAATCTATTCTCATCCAGAATGGATTGTCTCGGCATACTTTGATTTGCTCCGTGATTTCGCTGAGGTCGAATCGCTCCTGTCAGCAAATAACTTAGCTGCAACTCCAACTATTGTCTGGTGGCCAGGTAGATCAAGTGCGCAAGAGTTGCTCACTTTAGGAGCGCATCCTACGAAGTTTTCGGATTATGGAATGAAGTTTGAGGGAGCGCCTTCTACTCTGGAGGCGGTACGTCATCGCAGAGCTGGTGTACAAGATGAAGGCTCTCAACTTGTAACTCAAATTTTTGCCAAAGTTGTTTCCGAAAGCGATGACTGGCTAGATCTTTGCGCTGGCCCAGGTGGAAAAGCTGCACTTCTCTCTTCTATTGCGAAAGAAAGCGGTAAGAATTTCACCGCAAATGAGATCTCTGCACCACGCGCCAAATTAGTTGAACAAGTAATTGCTGGTGCAAGAATCTTGGTTGGTGATGGTCGCCAAATTGCAGATCTAGGAGAGAAGTTTGGAGCTGTTTTGGCCGATGTTCCTTGCACTGGTCTCGGAGCGCTCCGGCGACGTCCTGAAGTTCGTTGGCGCCGTACCGTCGCTGATTTGAGAGAGTTAACGCAATTACAGCGTGAACTATCTGATGCAGCTATATCGGTTGTAAAAGAGGGCGGATTTTTTGGTTACGCCACGTGTTCGCCCCACCTAGCCGAAACCAGTATTGCAGTCAGCGATATTTTACGTAAACACCCAGAGCTCGAGATCGTTGATTTGGCCCCATACCTGCCTAATGAATTGAATTCAGCAATGCGCGATAAGTCTCTGTCCTTGTGGACTCATCTCCACGAAACTGATGCAATGTTTCTGGCAGTCTTTCGCAAGAAAATGGCCGATGAGAAATAGACTAATCAAGTGTTTAATGAGTTGAGAATAACGCCAAGCATTCTTAATGCAGACCACGCGAATCTACGTTCTGAAATAGCAAAAATTGCGGCGGATTCCGATCTTGTTCACCTCGACATTATGGATAATCTCTTCGTTCCGAATCTGACTTGGGATTTTAGCGCTGCAGAGAAAATAATTTCTGAATGCCCGATTCCCGTCGATGCTCATTTAATGATTAATGATGTCGATCGCATCGCTCTCGACTATGCCAGTGCCGGCGCTGGTAGCGTAACAATTCATATAGAAGCAGCTAAATCTCCAGTACAAACCTTTAAAAGTTTAAAGAAAATTGGAGCGCGCGCGGGGATGGCTCTCAAACCGGGCACTGAGATTGAACCGTACGCGGATCTGCTCGATGAGGTTGATATGTTATTAATTATGACTGTAGAGCCAGGTTTTGGTGGACAGAAATTTATGGCCAATATGATGGATAAAGTTCGCAGATCAAAAGATCTAATTGGCGATCGTCCTATCTGGCTTCAAGTAGATGGCGGTGTGTCCCTAGAAACCATTTCCATAGCACGTGAGGCTGGAGCAGATACTTTTGTGGCGGGATCAGCGGTCTTTAACTCACCGGATCCCGCTGATATGGTAAAAATGCTCCGGCACCGTGCAAGTGATATCTAGTAAACTCACGATATGAAATCTTTTGATCAGCTTTGGGATGAGCTTTCGCAGAAGATTGCGGCGGGGGATCCGACCTCAAATACTGTCTCGCAAGTTAGCGCTGGCGTTCATACCATTGGCAAAAAGGTTCTAGAAGAAGCCGGCGAAGTTTGGCTGGCCGCCGAGCATGAAAGTGATGAAGCGCTAGCTGAGGAAATTAGCCAACTTATTTATCACTTGCAGGTGCTAATGCTGGCTCGCGGATTAAATCCAAGCGATATATACCGTTACTTATAGAATCGAGATGAAGTGTTAAAAATAGCAGTCCCTAATAAAGGCTCTCTCGCTGATGCCTCGATAGAAATACTCAAAGAGGCTGGATATCGCCAACGCGTCGATTCACGCGACCTCGTATTAAGTGATCCAGACAATGGCGTGGAGTTTTACTATCTACGCCCGCGAGATATTGCCTTATATGTCGGCAGTGGGGAATTGCAGGCGGGAATTACTGGAAGAGATTTACTTATTGATTCCGGTGCGGATGCACAAGAAATTCTTGCACTAGATTTCGGCGGTTCAACTTTTCGATTTGCTGGACCAGTATCAAAAAGTTGGCAGGTTTCAGATCTCGCTGGCCTCAGAGTGGCTACTGCTTATCCTGGATTAGTTGAGAATTTTCTCGCTAATTTGGGTGTAAGCGCCAGCGTCGTCAGACTGGACGGTGCGGTAGAAAGTAGCGTTCGTTTGGGAGTTGCTGATGTAATTGCCGATGTTGTTAGTACAGGCAACACCTTGCGGCAAGCGGGATTGGCTATCTTCGGTGATCCAATTTTGCAGAGTGAGGCGATCTTGATTTCCCGAGATACGAAGGAACTACCCGGAGATCTCCAGATACTTTTGCGTCGCTTACAAGGTGTTGTTACCGCTCGACAGTATGTTCTTCTAGATTATGACATTCCAAAGGTAAGCGTCGATAAGGCTTGCGCAATCACTCCCGGATTAGAGTCTCCGACTATCTCTCCCTTGCAAAAGCAAGATTGGGTAGCCGTTCGCGCTATGGTCTTGCGAAAAGATACCAACCGCTTAATGGATGAACTGTGGGCACTTGGTGCGCGAGGAATTTTAGTAACTGATATCCACGCTTGTCGGCTATAGCGATTCGGACTCTTCAACTTCTTCGCGGGTGATACCAAGTAAGTACAAGACTGAATCTAAATACGGCGCAGATACTGAACTATCCGCGGCAGCTTTAACTGCCGGTTTAGCGTTAAAGGCAATACCCATCCCGGCAAGTGTGATCATATCCAAATCATTTGCTCCGTCGCCGATCGCTATCGTTTGCTGTAAATCAATTCCGTGTAAAGCGGCGAATTCACGAAGGGCTTGCGCTTTTCCTGCCCGATCAATAATTGGCCCAATAAGTTGACCAGTAAGTTGACCATCGATAATCTCTAAATTATTTGCGCGCATATGCGAAATACCTAATTCGGTCATCAATGGTGCAATTACTGGCTCGAAGCCACCAGATACGAGCGCGACGTGATGACCCAGTTTATTGAGAGTGCGAATTAGCGTGCGGGCTCCCGGCGTCAAAGTTATCTCGTTTTGCACTTGGGTTAACACCGCAGCAGGAAGCCCAGCTAATAGAGCAACTCGTGCACGAAGGCTTTCTGCAAAGTCGAGTTCACCGCGCATTGCCGATTCGGTTATAGCCGCTATTTGTGCACCTTTGCCGGCCTTATCTCCTAAGAGCTCAATTACTTCTTGTTGAATCAAAGTGGAATCTACATCCATGACAACTAACTTTTTCGCCCAGCGCATTAGCCCGCCGGGGGAGACCGCGATGTCAACTGCGCATTCTCTTCCCACTTTCGCCAGAGCACTTCTAAGAGATCCTTGTTCGGCGCCAGATACGGCCAGCTCAATAGCCGTGACTGGATAACTTGCTGTTCGGTGAATTCGCTCGATATTACCGCCGTTATTGGCTATTGCACTGGCAACTGCATTTATAGCCGATGGTTTCAAATCTTGCGCTAGTACAACGACGTGCAGAAGTGATTTTTTAACAGCAATTACCGTGTTTGCGCTATCTTCGAAAGCGGAAGCAATATCTACGCCAAGAGATAGAGCGCATTCTTCTAGATCGGCTTCTATCGCCGCTGCGTGGGCAGGAGCGCACGAGATTAGGCAGGTCAATATGACGCGTCCACGAATAACTACTTGCTCGATATCTAAAATGTTGACAGCAAATGGGGATAGCGTTTGAAAAAGGGTTTCTGTGATGCCGGGTTTATCTACTCCTGAGAGCAGGATTAAGCCAGTAAATTGCCCTTTATTATCCTTGTTTGTCATATCAAGGAGAAGATTAGCGTGAATCACAGGCGTTAAGACGAGCATTTAAGCGGATTCTTCTATGAATAGCGCTATCTTTTTCATCTATGGATTCTCAGGGTGACATTACGGTCCTTTCGATGCACGGGGTATCGGTGACCCGTGGGCAGAAAACGATATTAGGTCCTTTAGATTTTCAAATTCGTTCTGGTGAACGTTGGGTAATCCTCGGTCCCAATGGAGCCGGAAAATCTACTTTGATGAATATTTTGGCGACACGAATATTTCCGACAACGGGCGTGGTTAAAATTCTTGAACAAGAGATGGGCAAAGTAGATCTTTTTGAATTGCGTACCCGTATAGGAGTCTGCGGAACACTTAATTCGGAATCTATTCCAGATGACGAATTAGTTAGAGATGTTGTTGTCACTGCGGCTTATGCAGTTTTAGGTAGATGGAATGAGGACTACGACCTCTGGGATGAATCTCGAGCCGTTGCGCTCTTAACTACATTCGGTGTGCGCGATTTGGCTGATCGGCGCTATTACACTCTAAGTGATGGCGAAAAGAAACGTGTGCAAATTGCGCGCGCACTGATGTCAGACCCAGAACTTCTTCTGTTGGATGAACCCACAGCCGGCCTTGATTTAGGTGGGAGAGAGGATCTACTCCGCCGCTTCGCAGAATACTCAACCGACCCACAGGCTCCTGCAAGTATCGTTGTAACGCACCACATCGAAGAGATTCCATTTGGCACTACTCACGCTCTAATCATTAAAAATGGAAGTATTGCAGTCTCGGGACCGGTATCAAGTGTCATTACATCTGAGCATATGAGCGCAGTCTTCGGAATCAACATTGAGGTAACAGCTTCAAATGGAAGATTTTTTGCCCGAAGCTCATGATCTTTCGTGAGCAACTACATCCCTCCTGGAGACAATCGCTAAAAAAATACCTTCCTCTTTTAGATGAGATTGAAGCAAAAGTTTTAGTCGATAATTGCCTGCCTCGAAAAGAAATGGTGATGAGAGCGCTTTCCCGAGATCTTTTTGAATCTAAGGTACTGATTTTGGGTCAAGATCCATATCCCAATCCGATTTATCCCGTAGGACTTGCCTTTTCGATTCCTAATCAAGAAAGGGTTCTTCCAGCCTCCTTAAGGAACATATTTAAAGAAATGAATTCGGATCTTCAGATTCCCATCCCGAGTACTGGCGACATTTCTAATTGGGCCAAACAAGGGGTGGTTTTACTTAACCGAACGCTGACCTGTCGCTCTGGGCAGAGCAATTCACATCTTCAAATCGGATGGAGAGAATTCACCGACGCTTGCGTGGAGGTTCTAGCGGCATCGGGTGTGATCGCAATCCTTTGGGGCAAGAACGCTCAAGAATGCAGTAAGCATTTCACCCAAGATCGTTTAATTGTCTCTGCGCATCCAAGCCCATTATCTGCTCATCGTGGATTCTTCGGATCAAAACCTTTTAGTCGAGCCAATGCAGCGCTTGAACAAATGGGAAGAACTCCGGTCGACTGGTCGCTATAACAAACAACGCCCCGCAGATTTCTCTGCAGGGCGTTGTTAGATCTTTTTAAAAAGCTTTTATCCAACCCAAGTATTTATAGGTGAAGATAAGAAGTAGATCATAAAGAGACCTGAAACCAAGAGAAGCAGTGGATGTACTTCTTTACCGCGACCTTGGATGTAGCGGATGACTACGTGAGTTACGAAGCCAGCGCCAATTCCAACAGAGATGTTGTATGTGAAAGGCATCAAAATTATTGTTAAGAAGGCAGGAATTGCGATTCCGTAATCTTCCCAATCAATAGCCTTGATTTGTGTCATCATCAAGAATCCCACGATAACAAGGGCCGGAGTTGCAGCTTCGTAAGGAATGATTGCAACCAGTGGGGCTAGGAATGTAGTTAGCAGGAAGCAAATTCCAGTAACCACAGATGCAAGACCAGTACGCGCACCTTCACCAACGCCTGAGGCTGATTCGATGTAGCTTGTATTTGAGGAGATGCTTCCGGCACCGCCTGCAACAGCTGCAATTGAGTCAACTAGAAGTATTCGATCGTTATTTGGAATATTTCCATCTTTATCGACCAGTCCGGCTTCGTGACCAATTGCTGTGACTGTACCGACTGTGTCGAAGAAGTCAGAGAGCAGTAATGTAAAGACGATTAGAACCACCGTGATCAAAGGAACTCGATCTAGTGAACCGAAAAGGTTAAATTTTCCAAATAGCCCAAAATCAGGTGTAGCAACGATTTTTTCAGGCATAGCAGGTACGTTCAAGCCCCAACCCTTTGGGTTAACTGCTCCAGTAGCGCCATTAAAGTTCGGACCAATCTTTAAAGAGGTTTCAACGATAACAGCGGCGATTGTCGAGACAATGATTCCAATTAGGATCGCGCCTTTTACTTTCTTAACCATTAGGCCAATGGTTAAGAAAAGACCGAGAGCAAAAATTATGATCGGCCATCCAACCAATGTTCCGCCATCGCCCAAAGTCACCGGGACTGGACCAGAAGGTGTCTTGCGAACGAAGCCGGCATCGACAAGTCCGATTAGTGCAATGAAGAGACCTATACCAACAGAGATTGCGATCTTTAATTGAGCAGGTACTGCCTTAAAGACTGCGGTTCTGAATCCGGTAAGCACCAAGATTGTGATGATTAGACCTTCGAGTACAACGAGTCCCATCGCATCGGCCCAAGTCATCTTGGAGGCTATACCAACTGCCACAAAAGTATTTAGTCCGAGACCTGTAGCAAGTGCGAGTGGATAGTTTCCGACGACACCCATCAGGATTGTCAGCAAGCCCGCCATAAGCGCAGTCATTGCTGCGACGAGTGCGAGATTAGGTGCATCTCCACCGCCGATGAATTTTCCATCCGCATCCTTAGCAAGACCGATGATGAGTGGATTTAGCGCCACGATGTAAGCCATTGTGAAGAATGTGACGATTCCGCCACGAACTTCTCTTGCTACAGTGGAGCCACGTTGCGATATTTTGAAATAGCTATCGAGCATGACGTACCCTTCTAATTTTGTTAACGGGGGTGTTTGCGACCCCGTGTGAAATGACGGCTCACAGACCGAGGGATAAGAGGATCTAAGCCGATCTCGACGCTACTTTGAGGTAAGGCGCGCGACAATTCCAAAGGAGATTGCCACAGACTGCCCGATTAGCAAGGCGAAGAGCGCTGTTCCTAGGCCAATATGGCCTCCAAGAAGGGCGCCGACGATAAGGACTGTTACTTCAATTCCCATGCGCACTCGACCTACGCGAATTCCGGTCCGGTTATGAATCCCGGTCATTGCGCCATCTCGTGGTCCTGGTCCGAGACCACAAGTTATATAAAGGGCTGAACCGATACCGACTAATGCGATGCCAAAAAGTGCCGAAGCCACTCCACCTAAGAAGGTGTTCTGTAAAGGAAATATCTCAACTCCAATTTGAATGGAAGCCGAGATAATTACGATGTTGCTGATAGTTCCAAATCCGGGGCGTTCGCGCAGTGGAATCCATATCAAAAGAACTACGAAACCAGTGTAAAAAGTTGTCCATCCCAACGATAAACCACTCTTTAAACTCAATCCCTGGGCAAAGACAGTCCAGGGCGCGTTACCTAAATTAGATTGCACTACCAGTGCATCACCAAAACCGAACATTGCAAGTCCGATAAAGAGGATCATCACGCGAGAAAAAGAGAGATCCCATCGGTTTTTAGCCCGCCAAGGAGTGATTGGAACAGTCTTATGCGGTCGAAGATGAGAAATAAATAACTGCAATTTCGAAGGCTCTTGCATTTGGGGAGTTTATAGTAAAGCCAAGGTTTTCTATCCTCTATTCTAAGCGCTATGTTCGTAGGATTTGGTACAGCGGTAAATATCGCAACAATCATCGGGGGAGCAGCCCTTGGTGTTTTAGTTGGCGCCCGTATGCCAAAGCGCACCAGAACTTTAATCACGGAAGTCTTAGGTCTGATCACAATTCTCGGTGCAGTCAGCGCGCTTGCTCCAATGTGGTCCCAGCGTTATACAACAGCTCTGCCCAAAGGCTGGACGCTCTTAGCAATACTTGCCTCATTACTAATTGGCGGATTGATTGGTTCAGCGCTTAATCTTGAAACCAAACTCGATGGCCTCGGCGAGAATTTGCGAAAGAAGTTTCGCGCTCATGAGGAGAGTACTTTCGTAGAAGGTTTTGTTTCGGCCTCGCTACTTTTCGCAATCGGACCTTTAGCAATTTTAGGATCAATTAGCGATGGAATGGCTACCGGCGTTGATCAGCTACTTTTGAAATCGAGTCTCGACTTCTTCGCTGCGATGGCGTTTGCTGCGAGCCTCGGTTGGGGCGTCGCTGCCTCAGCGATTCCGGTCGGAATCTATCAAGGGCTTTGGACGCTCATTGGTCTGGGGCTAGGCAGCGTACTTAGTGGCTATCAAATTGATGCGATGACAATTACAGGTGGCCTAATGTTAATCTGCATCGGTTTACGACTTTTAAAGATTAAAGATATTGCCGTTGGAAACCTTCTGCCAGCGCTGCTAGTTGCTCCGGTATTAGTTCAACTCTTGCATTCTTTTATATAAGAGCGCTTTTTAGAAAGTTGTAGCGTCGATTACGAAGCGATATTTAACATCACTGGCGACGGTTCGCTCGTAAGCAGTGTTTATATATTCGGCCTTAATAACCTCAATATCGCTGACGATGTTGTGTTTGCCACAGAAGTCCAACATCTCTTGCATCTCTGGAATTCCACCGATCATAGAACCTGACAGTGATCGTCGCGCAGGAAGCAGAGATCCTACTTCTACGGCATAAGGCTTACCGGGTAGTCCTATAACGACCAATGTGCCGTCCACATTCAGCATTTCTAAATAGGTGTTTATATTCAATTCAGCGCTAACGGTGTTGAGAATTAGATCGAAGTGCTTTATATATTTCTTGTTAAAGCCATCCTCTTTAGTTGAAACAAAATGATGCGCGCCCATAGCTTTGGCATCTGCTTCTTTTGAGGGCGAGTGTGAAAACACTGTGACATCTGCTCCGAGTGCGACAGCGAACTTCACACCCATATGTCCGAGGCCACCGAGTCCCATTACGGCAACTTTCTTTCCGGGGCCTGTGTTCCAATGTTTTATCGGAGAATAGAGAGTGATGCCTGCACAGAGAAGAGGTGCAACGCCATCAAGTGGCAAGTTTTCAGGGATTGAAACTGCATAGTCTTCATTGATAACCATTAGATTGGAATAGCCACCCATTGCTGGCGTTTTTCCGTCTCGCTCTAATTGGTTGTATGTACCAGTCATACCCTCGATGCAGTACTGCTGCAATCCTTTTAGACACGAAGGGCATTTGCGGCAAGAATCAACAAAAACGCCTACGCCAATACGGTCACCAACTTTGAATTTGGTGACAGAAGATCCCACCTCTGTAACGACGCCGGCGATCTCATGACCTGGCACCATCGGAAAGATTGCTGGTCCCCATTCTTCGCGCGCTTGATGAATGTCGGAGTGACAGATTCCTGAATATTTAATATCGAGAAGCACATCGTTGGCGCCAAGTTCGCGTCGTTCAAATTCCCAAGGAGTTAGTTCTGCCTTTGCTTGCATTGCTGCGTATCCACGAACCTTCATTTTCTATCTCCCTTAGCGATGTCATCTTCTTGGTTAAATGGTAAAGGCATTGGCGATGTATGGCCTGCGCGCGAGGCGCGGGCGGTTACTTGGCGCATATGGTGGCGACGACACAGTACTTCGTAAGCGATCTCAGAACCGGGCGCCACATCACCGACAACTACTTGCTCGCCTTCTGTAACCATCACTCCGCCTAAAGTTCTTGCGTTGTGTGTTGCTCTGGAACCACACCAACAGAGCGCTTCAACTTGTAAAGTGTTAACGCGATCGGCTAATTCAACAAGTCGAGCCGAACCAGGGAAAAGTTTGGTGCGAAAATCAGCCAGAATACCGAAGGCGAAAACATCGATTCCAAGACCATCGACTATTTTTGCCAGACCCTCAATTTGAATCGGTTGATAAAACTGGGCTTCGTCACAAATAATGTAATCAATGCGATCACCCAGCGAGAGTCGTTCAACAACCAAGCGGTGAATGTCTAGATCTGGATCTACTTCAATAGCGCTACTTTGCAAACCTAATCTAGAAGAGATAACTCCACTGCCGGCGCGATCTTTACTTGTGAAAATTAATCCAGAACGTCCGCGACTTTTATGGTTGTGCGCAGTTTGAAGGGCAAGAGTTGATTTGCCGCTATCCATTGTTCCGCAATAATAAATTAATTCAGCCACAGGGGGCATCCTGCCACTTTTCGCGCGATAGCGCAGTAATTAAATTCATGCGTGAGCCAGCGAGATTATTTCTATCCCGGGATAGATTTCCGAAATTTTCTTACGTCCTTCTAAGAAATCGATTTCGAGCAGAACCAAAACCTTCTCAACGATCGCTCCACATCGCTGCGCCAACGCTATAGCTGCCAAAAGTGTTCCGCCCGTCGCAAGTACGTCATCAATAATCAGGGTTTTTTCGCCGCTCGTGAACGCATCAACGTGCACTTCAATTTCATCATCACCGTACTCAAGGCCATACTTTTCACCATATGTTTGGTGCGGCAATTTTCCGCTCTTTCGAAAAGGAACAAAGCCGATTCCGGATGCACCAGCTAGAGCTGCGGCGAGAATGAATCCGCGAGCTTCTATACCTGCAACTATTTCAATATCATCTAACGATTTAGCCATCTCTTTAATAACGGCAGCGAACGCTTGCGAATTGGCAAGGACAGGAGTGATATCTTGAAAAAGAATTCCTGCTTTAGGAAAGTCAGGCACCTTGCGAATTAGTTCGAGGGCGTGTGTGAACTCCATAACCCACCAATTCCATCATAAAAAACGTGTCCGAGAGGGGACTTGAACCCCTAAGCCCTTGCGGGCACTAACACCTCAAGCTAGCGCGTCTGCCAATTCCGCCACCCGGACGAGTGCGTCGGCAACGATATCAACGGTGAGGCCTCCGAGGCAAAGTGGGCAATCGGAGGGTATGAGCGCGCGCCACTAGGAGATAATTTTCTAGGTTTAGTAGAGAATATGTAGATGAGCACAGTAAAAGCAATAGATCTGACTTCGGTAGAAGATGACGCTATAAAGATTTGCCAGGAGTTGATCCGTATTCCAAGTGTCAACTATGGCGAAGGAAAAGGCGACGAATCAGCTGTTGCAGAATACATAGTCAAATCTTTAGCCGAAGTAGGTATTGAATCAAAAATTTATGAAGCAGCCCCTAATCGTTGTAATGTCATTGCGCGAATAAAGGGAAGTGACTCATCCCGTCCTGGTCTCGTAGTTCATGGCCATACAGACGTAGTACCGGCTAATGCTGATGATTGGTCCGTTGACCCATTCGGTGGAGTCATCAAAGATGGAATGATCTGGGGCCGCGGTGCAGTTGATATGAAGAATATGGATGCAATGATTTTGGCAATCGTGCGCGATTGGGCCAAGCGAGGCTACAAACCAGAGCGAGATATTGTTCTAGCGTTCTTTGCCGATGAAGAAGCAGGGATGACCTACGGCTCTCGTTTTATGAGCGCAAAACATCCTGAAGTTTTCTCTGGATGTTCCGAAGCGATTTCTGAAGTAGGCGGGTTTTCCGTAACCGTCGCTGACGGAAAGCGCCTTTATTTTGTAGAAGCTGCGCAAAAGGGAATCCATTGGATGCGCTTAACTGCGCAAGGTCGCGCCGGTCACGGTTCAATGATGAATGATGAAAACGCGATCACTGCTTTAACAGATGCGGTGGCAAAGATCGGAAAACACGAATGGCCACAGCGTTACACAAAGACAGTAAAGAAGCTCTTCAAAGAAGTTGCAAGAGTGACCGGGCGCGAATATGACGAGAATGATCTTCGTCCTTTGCTCAAAGAGGTTGGCTCAACTGCAAGAATGATTGGTGCGACTCTGCAGAACACTGCGAATCCGACGATGCTAGATGCTGGCTACAAAGCCAATGTAATCCCCGGTTCCGCCAGCGCCGTTATTGATGGACGTTTTCTGCCTGGTTATGAAGATGAATTGAACTCCACAATTCGTTCCATAATTGGTCCTGATATAAGCATCGAGACTATTTCCCACGATATTGCTTTAGAAGTTGATTTTGATTCGCCTTTAGTTGAGGCGATGAAGAGCGCATTGCTTAGTCAAGATCCAGAAGGAATTCCTGTTCCATACTTGATGAGTGGCGGAACGGATAATAAAGCCTTATCTGAATTGGGAATCGTTGGATATGGTTTCTCGCCACTTCGCCTCCCCGCTGACTTAGATTTCATGGCGTTGTTCCATGGCGTAGATGAGAGAGTTCCGATCGAAGGTTTGCGATTTGGCGTTCGCGTCCTCGCTAATTTCTTAGAAAATGCGTAAGGCGAATCTAAAGCGAAATTTCATTAAGCGCTGAACGCACGACTTCGGGAAGTGCGATCTCTTCGCTAACCAAAATTCCACGCAATTGTGCACCGGTGCGCGCACCAACAACTGCCGACGTTACTCCTGGAAAATCTCTAACCCAGGCCAAAGCAACCTCAAGCGGTGAATAGCCCAGTCCCTGCGCGGCAACCGTTACGGCTTCAACGATACGCCGTGGTTTTTCACTTAAATAAGGTTCGATAAATGGCGCGAAGTGAGGAGTAGCAGCACGAGAGTCGGCCGGTATCCCTTGTCTATATTTCCCAGTTAGCGCCCCACGTCCAAGTGGTGACCAAGCGATAAATCCGCGATTTAAATTAATGGCGCAATCAAGAGCATCTTTTTCGGCACTGCGCGCCAATAAAGAAAATTCATTTTGCAATGAAGTTATCGGAGCTTTGGCTGAATTTGCTTCTTGTAATGAGATAGCGCGCGCGCTTTGCCAGCCATTGAAATTAGAAATTCCCACATATCTTGCGCGACCGCTGGTGTACGCCCAGTCGAGTGCCGATAGAGAGTCTTCCAACGGAACTTTTTCATCCCAAATTTGTACCTGCCATAAATCAACATGGTCGGTACCGAGCCTTGCCAGAGATTGATCTAGCGCCGACATAAGTGATGGTCTGGAAGAATCTGTTTTTAGTGATCCGTTTTCGTAGCTAACTCCCGCCTTCGTTGAGATCACAACATCTTCACGGCGAAAAAGTGTTCCGATAAGTCCGCCGATAACTCTCTCTGAATCGCCATCACCGTAATGACTGGCAGAATCTAAGAAATTACCACCGGCTTCAATATATGCGCGCGCCTGATCGGCTGCTTCATGGGTATCTGTATCTCGGCCCCACGTCATAGTGCCAAGCCCTAGGCGGGAGATTTCCAGCCCTGAGTTGCCCACCATTCGCATTTCCATGGCGCGACCCTAGCAAGACGAGCGGATAAATTACGGATAACCTTCCAACATGACACGGATACTTCTAATACGTCATGCACATTCAGTTGCAAACCAAAAGGGCGTTCTTGCTGGACGAACAGATGGGGTATTGCTGACCGAACTCGGGATTTCTCAATCTGAAGATTTAGCTAAGCGTTTAGCAGGAAGTAAAATAAGCAAAGTTCACATAAGTCCACTGGAACGATGCCATTTAACAATTGCCCCCCTTTTGAAGACGATTCCAACAAAGGATCGCCCTAAAGTGGAAATAAACGAAGACCTTTCAGAGGTGGATTACGGGAAATGGACGGGCCGAAAGTTATCCACTCTTTATCGAGAGAAGCTTTGGAAGATCGTTCAAAATCGACCAAGTGCAATGTATTTTCCAGCCGGGGAAGGATTGGCTCAGGTACAAGTCAGAGCAATGAAAGCAGTCCATGCAGCTGCATCCGATTCTGGATTACAGGTGATAGTAAGTCACGGCGATGTAATAAAAAGTATTGTCGCTGCCGTCCTGGGTACTCATCTAGATAACTTTCAGAAGATCGTTATAGATCCAGCCTCAATCACAGTTCTTGACTTTGATGGAAATGATTTCCGATTACTGACTTTGAATAATACTTCGACTCCAATTTCTGAATTAGCTAAATCATCAAATAAGAAGCGTCCTGTTAAAGCGCTACTTGGTGGCGGCTCCGGGAAGAAAAGTAAGTAATGTCGAGAATTTTTCTCTTTGATCCAGTAGAACGTTTCGTAGTCGGAACCGTCGGCGTTCCGGGTGAGCGAACATTTTTTATCCAAGCAAGAACCGGTTCGAAGTTGGTTTCGGTCTCTTTAGAGAAAGCCCAAGTTGCCGCCATTGCCGATCGGGTTCTTCAAATCCTGCGAGAAATTCGAATTAGTGAACCACTTGCGCTATTCGAAAGAGTTGCATACGACGATCAACCGCTTGAAAATCCGATAGATGAAGAGTTTCGGGTTGGTGTAATTGGCCTTGCCTACGTATCAGACCGGCGCCTGATTGAGATTGACCTTCAGGCAATTGCTGATACTGATAGCGCCGAGGATGAATTACTGGAAATAGATACCTCATCTGATCAAGATATTGTGCGAGTTTTAATGTCGCTGGGTTATGCCGAAAGTTTTGCTAAACGTGCCAACACGGTCGTCGCCGCCGGTCGCGCCCCGTGTCCTTTCTGCGGTGGTCCGATAGACCCAATTGGGCATCTATGTCCGCGCGCAAATGGATATCGACGATGAGCGATACGAGCCTTGATCTGGAACAGATTGAGAAAGACTTGATTGATTTAAATAATGGAGTCCTAACTGTTACTGGTCGATTAGTTGATGCTTCAAATGCAACTTTGTATGCAATGTGTAGCGTTAAGAGTTCAGATGGAGATCGTGAATTTCCTTGTATCTATAAACCGATCGCAGGGGAGCGCCCACTTTGGGATTTTCCGGATGGCTCACTAGCCAATCGCGAGTACCTAACATTCTTGCTGAGCCACTGGCTTAATCTTCATTTAGTTCCACCTACGATCCTTCGTGATGGACCTTACGGAACGGGTATGGTTCAAAAATGGATCGATATCGATCCTGACGTAGATCTAATGGATTTATATCAAAGAAATGATCCGAAGTTGAGGCGCTTAGCGTTGTTGGACATTATTGCAAACAACACTGATCGCAAGATAGGTCATTTGATTCCCACTACGGGCGGTCATATCTATGGATGCGATCACGGCGTTACTTTTCACGTCGATGACAAACTGCGCACAGTTCTGTGGCAATGGGCCGGTTCCGCCTTTTCAGAGGAAGAGAAAGATTTACTGATGCGTGCGCGCGAGCTATTTGCTGTCGAAAAGCGGGAGATAATCGCCGGACTAATTGAAGAAGAAGAGATTTTCGCAACCATCAACCGCATCGATCGGGCGTTAATTGAAGAGACTTTTCCCGTACCTAATCCAGATTGGCCATCTGTTCCTTGGCCTCCGTTCTAGGATGAGAACATGAATTCTTGGGCAGGCGTGGATATTCCGCCAATCGCCACCAGATTCACTTTGCCAGAGTTAAATCTCTTCGATACAGCTAAGCGAGCCAACTGTGCTGTACCAAAGAAAGAGAAATACCGAATTTATGTTTGTGGAATCACTCCTTACGATGCAACGCACCTAGGACATGCCAACACATATCTCGCCTTTGATTTAATAAATCGATATTTGCAGGCGACAGGCAGTGAAGTGCTCTTTGTTCAAAATATTACTGATATCGATGATCCGCTTCTCGAGCGCGCAAATCGCGATGGCTTGGATTGGCGAGATCTCGCGACTTCACAGATTGATCTCTTCCGCTCAGATATGGTCGCTCTGCACATCCTTCCGCCGAATCATTACATCGGCGCCGTTGAAGCCATACCCCTTGTTGTAGATGCGATAGCCGCGTTAGATGAAGCCGATACAGTTTATAAAGTAGAAGATGATTATTACTTTAGAGTTCATAGTGATAGCGATTTTGGAGCGCGATCACACTTATCACCGCCAGAAATGCTTGAAATATTTAGTCAGCGCGGGGGAGACCCGTTGCGTGAAGGAAAAGAAGATCCGTTAGATGCACTTCTCTGGTTAGCCAAGCGGCCATCTGAACCAGGATGGGAAAGTAAATTTGGGATAGGAAGACCTGGTTGGCATATTGAATGTTGCGCAATTGCCCTTGGTTATTTGGATATAGATCCCGCGCAAAAGACATCGATTGATATTCAAGGTGGCGGCAGCGACTTAATCTTTCCTCATCATGAGATGTCGGCTGCGCAGGGAAAGGCTATGAACGGCAAGGAGTTCGCCACAAATTATGTACACGCCGGGATGATTGGTTTAGATGGCGAAAAGATGAGTAAATCAAAAGGAAACCTGATTTTTGTTTCAAAGCTCCTGCAAGAAGGTATCGACCCTATGGCGATCCGTATCGCTTTAATGTCTCATCACTATCGACTCGACCATATGTGGCAATCGACAGATTTAACGTCGGCGCAGGAGTTATTAGGCGATTTGCAGGTAGCTCTTTCAAGGATGGAAGTTGCGCCAACGGATTCAGTTATAGAGGAAATAATTTCTGCTCTCTCAGATGATATAGATACACCGAGAGCGCTCAGCGCTTTGCGAAGATGGATTACTGAAACTGGCGAAGGAATTGTTGGTGGAAAACCGGGAGAACTCAGTCGCGCAATCGATGCGCTTCTAGGAATAGCTATTTAGTTATCGCTTTGACGGCGTAGAAAACGTTCGAGTTCGCGCGCTAGTTCATCACCAGAAACATCAGAGAGCAGAGCTGAATCCTTACTCGCTTCGAGCGCCTTTACATATTCGGCTACATCACTATCTTCGCGCGCTAGTTCATCTACTTCGGATTCCCATTCCAGTGATTGGGTATGTAAATCACCTTGCGGGAGTGAAATCTGTAGGAAATCTTCTATCGCGTTGATCAGGGCCAGTGTTGCTTTTGGGCTTGGAGAGTTACTCGCATAGTGAGGAATGGCTGCCCATAGAGAGATGGCGTCAATTCCGCGACGAACACATGCATCTGCAATTACTCCAAGAATTCCGGTGGGACCTTCATATTTACTGACTTCAACTCCTAGTCGCTTTGCAAGATCTGGGTGTGCACCACTTCCTGTAACAGTTATTGGTCTTGAATGGGGCGCGTCGGCGAGCATTGATCCGAGAGTGATGATTGTTTGCACTTCTAAATCATCTGCTAAATCAAGCAGATCGTGAGTGAATGTCTTCCATTTCATTGAAGGCTCTACTCCACGTACGATAATGAAATCAAAATCAAAATTTGGCATTGCTAAGCCAAATATCTGGGTTCCAGGCCAAGTCAGTGAACGAATTTGTGATTCATCAATATCTACAATCGGACGATTTACTTGAAAGTCATAGAATTCTTCAGGGTCGATATCTGCGATTAATTCGGGTACGACCCCAACATAATCATTTACTGCATGTATGGCATCGGTCCATGCTCCGAGGATATGAGATGTCGCTTCCGTAGCAGCCTCGGCGGCATCGTTCCATCCCGAGAACGCGACCAGCATCACTGGATTTCGAAGCGCAGGAATTTTATGAATCTCCACATCGCCACCTTACGGTAACCTCAGCCAAGTGACGAGTCATAATCGCAACAGGCCCGCCGGCGCACTGCGCCAAGCCTTGGCCTTGCGCACCGTGATCGCCGATGGAGCGATGGGAACGATGCTGCAAGCAGCCGATCCGACGCTAGAAGATTTCCAAGGCCATGAAGGTTGCAACGAGATTTTAAATGTCTCGCGCCCCGACATTGTTCTTGCGGTACATCGAGAGTACTTGGCTGCAGGTGTCGATGCGATTGAGACCAATACCTTTGGAGCTAACTGGGCGAACTTGGCCGAGTATGGAATAGAAGATCGTATCTACGAATTGGCTTATTCTGGAGCTGTTATTGCGCGCCAAGCAGCCGATGAAGTTAGTACAAAAGAGCATCCACGCTTTGTCTTAGGTTCACTTGGACCGGGAACGAAACTGCCTTCACTTGGACACACAACGTATCAATATTTAAAAGATGCTTACTACACGGCATCGAAAGGCCTCTTAGACGGTCGCTGCGATGCCCTTCTGATTGAAACTACTCAGGATCTTTTGCAGGCAAAAGCCGCAGTAAATGGGGCGCGTCAGGCGATTGCGGAAGTTGATTTTGATGTCGTATTAATTGCACAAGTCACCGTAGAAACTACGGGAACAATGTTGCTGGGTTCGGAGATTGGAGCGGCTTTAAATGCGCTCGAACCATTAGAAATAGATTTGATCGGACTTAATTGCGCAACAGGTCCAGCAGAAATGTCCGAGCACCTACGTTATCTTTCAAAGTATTCAAATTGTGCAATATCAGTGATGCCGAATGCTGGTTTACCAATTCTTGGAGCAAAGGGCGCCGAATATCCGCTTGGCCCAGATGAATTGGCGCAGGCACTTGAAACATTCGTCGGAGATTATGGAATTTCTCTAATTGGAGGTTGTTGCGGTACCACGCCAGAACATTTGGCCGCGGTGGTTGCAAAACTGGGAGCGAAAGTAATTCCCGATCGCAAAAGCGATTTGGATCCGGGAGCCTCTTCGCTCTATCAATATGTTCCATTTCGACAAGACAACACATATATGGCGATCGGTGAGCGCACCAACGCCAACGGCTCACGCGCTTTCCGCGATGCCCTAGTCGCCGAAGACTGGGAAACCTGCGTAGAGATAGCCCGTGATCAAATTCGTGATGGCGCTCATATGTTAGATCTCTCCGTAGATTACGTTGGTCGTGACGGTGCAAAGGATATGTATGAACTAGCAACTCGCTTTGCAACAGCATCTACACTTCCCATTGTTTTGGATTCAACCGAACCTGCGGTGATCAAGGCCGGGCTTGAAGCGCTAGGAGGCCGCAGCGTAATCAACTCCGTTAATTATGAAGATGGAGATGGTCCAACTTCGCGATTCGCACGAATCATGCCTTTGGTTAAGGAGCACGGCGCATCTGTGGTTGCGCTAACTATTGACGAAGAGGGTCAAGCTCGAGATTGTGAATGGAAATTACGGGTTGCGCGTCGACTGATCAAAGATCTAAATGAAAATTGGCAGATCAAGACCGGTGATATTTTAATTGATTGTTTAACATTTCCGATCGCCACCGGCCAAGAAGAAACGCGCCGGGACGGTATTGAGACAATAAATGCCATACGCACTTTAAAGTCGGAGTTTCCGGACGTGCAAACAACTCTTGGTGTATCTAACGTTTCCTTTGGACTTAACCCAGCGGCACGTGTCGTTTTAAATTCCGTATTTCTTCACGAATGCGTGGCTGCGGGACTTGATTCTGCCATCGTTCACCCCTCTAAAATTACCCCGCTGATGCGAATCGATGAACGTCAGAGGGAAGTTGCACTTGATTTAATCTATGACCGACGTAAATACGATGGCGAAACTTGTATTTACGACCCACTTACTGAGTTCTTGCAATTATTTGAGGGCGTTGAATTGGCCGCTTCGCGCAATGTGCGGGCCTCTGAACTAGCCGCTCTTCCGTTGACAGAGCGTTTGCAGCGAAGAATCATTGATGGTGAGAAAGTTGGACTAACCGATGATCTAGAACTGGCGATGGCGCAAGGAATCAAGCCGTTATTAATTATCAATGATCACTTGCTAGAAGGCATGAAGGTGGTCGGGGAGCTATTCGGCAAAGGCGAGATGCAACTGCCATTCGTTCTGCAAAGCGCCGAAGTAATGAAAGCGGCAGTTGCCTATCTGGAGCCGTTTATGGAGAAGAGTGATGACGGCGGTCGTGGAACTATGCTGTTGGCAACTGTGAAAGGCGATGTTCACGATATTGGAAAGAATCTGGTCGACATTATCTTGTCGAATAACGGTTACACCGTGGTAAATATCGGAATCAAACAGACTATCAATCAGATTCTCGATGCTGCTCAGGCTTCAGATGTAGATGCGATCGGGATGAGCGGCTTACTCGTTAAATCCACCGTTATTATGAAAGAGAACTTGGAAGAGATTACAAATAGAGGATTGGCTGATAAATGGCCGATTGTTCTGGGTGGAGCTGCACTCACTCGAGCTTTCGTCGAACAAGATTTAGCGGCCGTCTTCCCGGGTGAAGTTCGCTACGCGCGCGATGCCTTCGAAGGATTGCGTTTAATGGATGCAATCATGGCGGTAAAGAAGGGCGTACCGGGAGCGGCTCTTCCGGAATTAAGAGAACGCAAAGTTCCGCTGCGTCCACAGAAAAATGAAGCAATAGCCATTGATACAAAGCGCAGTGATGTTGCCACCGAGATTGATATTCCGCCTGCACCATTCTTTGGATCACGAATAATTAAGGGTGTTCCACTTGCCGACTATGTAGGCATGCTCGATGAGAGAGCACTTTTTGTTGGACAGTGGGGGTTAAAGGGAGCTCGCGGTGAGTACGATGCAATGGCTGAGAGTGAAGGTAGACCGCGTCTTCGTGCTCTCCTAAACCAAGTGCAATCCAAAGGTTGGTTAAATGCAGCGGTTGTATATGGATATTTCCCTTGCTACAGCGAAGGCAATGACTTAGTTATTTTGCATCACGAAGGCGAAAAGAAAGGTCAAGAGAGAACTCGTTTCACATTCCCACGTCAATCCCGCGACCGCAGACTCTGCCTAAGTGATTTTTTTGCGAGTAAAGAATCTGGAAAGACCGATGTTGTTGCCTTCCATGTCGTAACAATGGGATCTGAAATTAGCAAGGCTGCCGCCGAACTCTTCGCCGCAAATAGTTATCGTGAGTATCTAGAATTGCACGGATTATCGGTTCAGTTAACCGAAGCACTCGCCGAGCATTGGCACGCGCGTATTCGAGAAGAATTTAAGGTTCGCGCCGATGACGCTGCGGATTTACAAGGAATTTTAGATCAAGGGTATCGAGGGTCTCGTTACTCATTTGGATATCCGGCCTGTCCGAATTTAGAGGATCAAATCCAATTGTGTGAACTTCTGGAACCAGGCCGTATTGGCGTCGAATTGTCAGATGAATTTCAATTGCATCCAGAGCAGAGCACCTCAGCGATTATCGTTCATCACCCTGAAGCAAAATACTTTAACGCGAATTAGCCCTTAGAAAGGTTTCAACATGTTCCAAGCCGTTCTCTTTGATATGGACGGCCTTTTCATTGACTCCGAACCCGATTGGCATGCTGCGGAATCAGAAATGATGCGCTCAAA
>CAESAF010000002.1_pt1 | contig 31532 bp, 33 predicted proteins | sample 7263641 | NCBI WGS metagenome assembly CAESAF01 (sample SAMEA6814064, study PRJEB35770) | uncultured Actinomycetes bacterium | biome: Freshwater; feature: Freshwater reservoir; material: water | place: Czech Republic | collected 2017-05-23 | depth 30m m
ATTTAACATTAAACGAATTCCCGATGATGCCAATGGGTGGCCAACTGCAATCGCGCCACCATAAGGGTTAACACGAGGATCATCATCTGCAATTCCAAAATGATCTAAGAACGCAATTACTTGTACAGCGAAGGCTTCGTTTACTTCAAAGGCACCAATATCAGAAATCTTTAAATCCGCCTTGGATAAAGCCTTTATCGTTGAAGGTACTGGTCCATAACCCATTACTTCTGGTTCAACACCTGCGAAGGCGTAAGAGACTAACTTTGCTTTAATTGTTAATCCCAATTCTTTTGCTTTATCTTCACTGGCCAGAAGTGCGGCAGTTGCGCCATCATTTAAACCAGATGAATTTCCTGGTGTTACGCGACCAGCTGCGCGAAATGGAGTCTTAAGCGTTGCTAAACCTTCCATTGTCGTTGTTGGGCGTGGTGGCTCATCAACGGTTGCGATGCCCCAACCCATATCCGGAATTCGAGCCGCAGTCGGAATTAAATCTCTCTGAATTTTTCCGGCCGCATAAGCGGCAGCAGTTTTCATCTGTGAGTTGTAGGCATATCGATCTGCGCGCTCTTTAGTTAATTGAGGGAATCGATCGTGAAGGCGTTCAGCCGTTGCACCCATTGCGAGCGCATCTTGTTCCACGATTCGTTCAGCTAAAAATCTTGGATTTGGATCTATGCCATCACCGATTGGGTGATTGCCCATATGTTCAACGCCGCCAGCAATTGCGATATCAATTGATCCAATCGCAATAGCTCCAGCTAGTGAAGTAGTTGCAGTCATTGCACCCGCACACCATCGATCAACTGAATATCCAGGCACGGTATTTGGGAGTCCGGCAAGAAGTGATGCACTTCTGCCTAAGTTCATTCCTTGATCACCAGTTTGAGTTGCGGCAGCGATCGCAACATCTTCGATGTCTCCGGGATTTACTTTGGGATTGCGTTCGAGCAGACCTCGCATTGCACGCACCATCAGATCATCGGCGCGGGTACCGGAGTACATGCTTCCGGCCTTTCCAAATGGGGTACGAACAGCATCAACTAGAACTACGGTGCGAGACATTTGCGCTACTTTCTAACGAGTGAAGGCTAGGTAACCTCTAGGGATAGGTTACTCGTCAGTAGCGAAAAGTGGAACAGGCGGGATTAGACGCTGGCTGGCACGCGTGGTGCAGATGCGCCTTTCTTTGAAAGGTATGGGATTAAGACTGCTGCGAGATAAATTCCCCAGGCCAAGAACTGCACGATTGAAGTTGTGGTGTCAAAGCCAATGGTGCCGCCCAGAATCGCAGCCAAGACTGATTCCTTAGCAATCCAAGGAGTTACATCCCAGAGATATGTATCTGCGCCAGGCAAATAGCCTAGCTCTTGGAACTCGTGAACACCGTAGGAGAGAACTCCGGCTGCAACAATAATTAGCGCAACTCCAGTGATAGTAAAAAACTTAGAGAGATTTAATTTCACAGAACGGTTGTAAATTAAATAACCAAGCGCAACGGCAAGTCCCAAGCCGAGAATCAATCCAATAGTTGCAGATGAAGCTGCACCGACGGTTTTAAAGTTTGTATAAATAAACAGCGCAGTTTCTAAGCCTTCGCGTAAAACAGCGAAAAAAGCCACTAAAGCAAGGCTTATTGGACCTGCCATCACGGCGCTTTCAACTTTACCGTGCAGCTCATCGCGCAATGTGCGTGCAGCGCGCTTCATCCAGAAGACCATCCAAGTAACGAGTGCAACAGCAATAAATGATGTAAGTCCCGCAAATAGCTCTTCGCCGCGACTAGATAACTCAGCAGAGGTAAATGAAAGGATTCCACCCAGGGCCAAACTTGCAGCAATGGCGACGAAGACTCCAGTCCAGACCGGCTTTAACAAATGGCGGCGATCGGTGCGGACGATATAGGCGACCAAGATGCCGACGATGAGCGCCGCTTCCAACCCTTCGCGAAGGGCGATGATGAATGTGCTGAGCATGGGATAAATCTAGAACTGCACTTCGAATTACGCAACTTAAGTGTTGCGTAATTCCTCACATCTCGGTGGGAGCCTCTTCGGTGCCATCGCTTTCTGGGGCAACGAGCGGGGTAGTCTCAAGCAGGGCCGACTCTAATATGGGGGCTGCGATCGCAATCTGCCAAGAACGTGCACCCAGAGTAGCCAAAGCGCGGGCTACCTCGCCTTTAGGGGCGTTCCAGCAGATCCGGCGAATATATTCAGGGGTAATCATATTTTCCAGGGGTATAGCAAGTTCCTCGGCTTTGGCCAGTAGCTGCGCCTTGGCATGGGTAAGTGGAGCGTACTTATCTGGAAAGCGCTCCCGCCAGATCTTGATCGGCGGCAATGAATCCGAATCAGTTCTAACTTGTGGCCACTGATCTTCACTAAGGGCCAAGGCATCTGAAATTGCACTGATCCAAGATGCCAGATTCTCCATCCAGCGCGCTCGCAAACCAAGTGGGCGCAGTACTCGCTCTAGATCCTTCTTACTCTTAATCGTCTTTACGTGGGCAACGCTTGCGATTTCCACGATCGCCGCATCGGAGAGAAGGCGACCCTGCGAGATGTCGGCTTCTTGAGCAATCTCATTTCGCACAGTCCAGAGAGCGCGGACAACGGCCAACTGATTTCGTTTCTTAATTTTATGCATTCCGGAAGTGCGGCGCCAAGGATCTATCCGAGGCGGCGGCGGGGGAGCATCGAGTATCGCCTGAAATTCTTCACGCGCCCATTCCCACTTATTTGCGCTCGCCAAAAGTCCATAAACTTTTTCGCGCAGTTCAATCAATAACTCAACATCGAGAGCGGCGTAATTTAGCCATTCTTGTGGCAATGGACGCTGTGACCAATCCGCCGCTGAATGTTCTTTGGCAAGTGAAACTTCCATCAGCGATTCAAGAAGCGGCCCTAAACCAACTCGCGGCAAACCGGCGATACGCCCACCAAGTTCGGTATCAAATAATTTCTTTGGATTGATTCCTAATTCACGCAGACAAGGAAGATCCTGTGTGCTGGCGTGCAGAATTACTTCATCACTTTGCAAAAGATTATTCAATTCTAGGAATAAACGATGGTTCGGACCGAACGGAATGGGATCGATTAAATGCAATCCACCACCTTGGCGCTTTATTTGAATCAGATATGCACGAGCGCTAAATTTATATCCAGATGCTCTTTCCGCATCAACTGCGAATGGGCCAGTACCGCTTGCTAATTCTGCGATCGCAATTTCAAAGGCGGATTCATCTGCAATTATTTCTGGAACTCCATCGGAGGGTGCCAAAAGCGCTTTCGCTGTATTTACCGATTCGATTTCGGGAGATTCTTCAGTCACTTTATCCATATATAAGAATTTTTAGCGTGAGGCTAAGCTTTACGTCGGCCTGCGGAAATCGGAGCAACGCCTTCGACTACAGGAGCTAGCCCAGCAACTTCCCCAAGAAGATTGCACCAAGCTAAAACGTGGGACATCATCTCGTTAGCATCTTTAATCAGCGGACTCCAGGATGCGCGAATCTCAATCTCCGATTCGTCATTGCGTGGTGAGAGTTTTCCAAAAGATGCACTTGAAACTCGAGTTACGGTTCCACTTGGTGCATTGAATTCACAACCGGCGGCAGATAGAGAATCCAGGAGCCAGCTCCAGCCAACTTCGGGCAAAAGGGGATCATCCTGCATCGCTTCATCAACATCTGCACTCAAAAATGTGACACAGCGGAATTCACCTTCCCAGGTCTCTTGCCCGCCTGGTTCATGCAGAAGCACAAAACGGCCAGATGCGATTTCATCTTCAGCGTCGCCAATTAAGCCATTTGATACATCTGCTGTAAATGCAAAAGAGTAAGTGGCTAATTTTTGCGGGGCCGGAACTTCTTCCAAAATTATTTCAGAACGTGGAGTTACAGATCGAAGGTGATCGACCATGCGATTGAATTGGGCTACATCCACTGCTTAATTCTAAAGATGGCCTTGCAATATAAGTGGGAGGCAGGGCGCAAGACTGTGTAACCTTGCACTTTATGGCCACCTTATTAGCGTTGCTCTCCAGCCTTCTGTGGGGAACTGCTGATTATCACGGCGGTAACTTAAGTAAGAAATATCCGGCGATTGCAGTTCTCGGTGTGACCCAAGCTATCGGTCTGGTATTTGGAATTATTCTGGCTTTATTTGCTGGAGATTTTTCCGCTAACGCTTTTGGAGAAAATGGTTATTTCATTCCAGGCGCATTTGCTGGAGTCCTCGGATATTTTGGATTGGTTTGTTTATATGCCGGACTATCCACTGGGCGCATGGGAGTCGTTTCACCAATTAGTGGTTTATCTGCGTTAATTCCAGTTGCATATGCATTCTTCGTAAAAGGCGATCGACTATCCCTAATTCTTTCAATTGGTGCAGCGCTAGCAATTGTTGGTGCGTTCTTAGCAAGCGGTCCCGAACTATCACAAGGCCTCCCAATAAAACCGCTATTTCTCGCTCTCGGTGCTGCAGCTGGATTTGGTACAGCGCTAGTTTGGATGGCGATTGGTTCTCAAGGTAGCGCCCTGATGACAATGGTAATGATGCGTGCGACAACTTTAATTGTCTCACTCGGAATACTTTTAAAGTATCGCACCATAGGCGGTTTAAATTCTAAATTAGCGCCAATACTGATCTTCATCGGCTGCGCTGATTTCTTAGCAAATTTACTATTAGGGGTGGCAACAACCAAGGGCAATTTAACTTTGTCGATGGTGCTGGGCGCTTTATACCCAATCTTTACTGCAGTCTTGGCTTTCAAATTCTTAAACGAGAGGCTACATCGCGTTCAGTACATTGGAATTATTGCGGCAGTTGCAGGCGTAGCGGTTATTTCAGCGTTTTAGCTTCAATAAAAATCGTACCTTCAATTTCCTCACGAGATATCTCATTGAAGTTTGCTAACAGCGCTTGAATATCTATTTGGTTTTCTCCACCGGTAATCGAAGTAATACTCAAGTAAATACCGTCTAGCGCTCTCTTCGAGATAAGTTCATTAATAAGTGATGGGCCTGATTCGACCAACACCTTTTCTCCAAATTTCTTTATTCCATTAGTAAGTGCGATCGCAGGGGATTGGTTCCACCAGTGCGCCATCCGGTTATCGGCCAATGCGTTGATCATTGAGCGCGATGCAACCACAACTGGGACAGGCGTGCGGTGGTATGGCTCGGTGCGAGCGGTCTCGCCACCTATTAGGAGAAAGTCAGCGCTTCGCCGGCGAGATAAGAAGGCGGTTCGGTCAACGCCGCTAGTAATTCCACGCGAGTTTCCGCCCTTGGTGGTGGATCCATCGGCCCCAACAACTAATGAAGCAAAGACCGCCATTTCGAAAGGTTACCGCTCCACGATGAGATGTCAGTGGAGGCGGATACATTTTTTCCATGATCATTTCCTGTGATACCTGTGCGGTGCGAGATATTGGTTGCGATGATTGCATCTTGACATTTTTCATTTCAAATAAGGAGTCGAAAGATGCGCTCCGTGAAATTCCCGACTCAACCGCTGATGCCATAGATTTACTTTCATCTCGAGGACTTGTACGTCCATTGCGCTTTAATTCAGCGTGAATGGTCAGAAAATATATAAATTCACAGGCTAGCCACGCGTAGATCAAGTTGAGAATGCAGGATCGCCCCCGTTAGCCTTGAACTCTTATGTTAACTATCGCTCTAGGGCAACGACTGCGATCAGTCACTGCCGTTGCAATTTCAGTTGTTGCAATTGCGGCTCCACTTATTGTTGCGCCATCTGCGCAGGCGGCTCAATCTTTAGCAGAAGTGCAGGCTCGAGTTCGCCAACTAGAAGAAGAAGCAACAACCGCTGCCGAAGGTGCGCAGGAAGCCAAAGTTAGATTAGCAACGCTTAATCGCACACTCGCCGGAATCCAGGCGAAGAAAGAAGTGCAGAGTCAGAGCGTAAGCTCACTATCAAAATCATTGAGCACAATTGCAATTGAACAGTACAAATCTGGAGGGCTGAGTCAGAGCTTAGAATTACTTTTCTCATCCAATCCTGCGCTCTATCTCTCCGCAGCAGGATCATTAGAGGCAATCACGCGAAAGAAGTCAGTTGAACTTCGCAAATATCAAGCAGCGAAGCAACGCCTTACCGCCACTTCTTTAACAGTTAACGACAAGCTAGCCCTTGTTCAAGCAACTCAAAAGAAATTAGTCGCCCAGAGCGCTCGAGCAACTGCCAAGTTGGCTGAGGCTGAATCGTTACTTGCAAAGTTAAAGAAGGAAGATCGAGAACGTTTGGCTCGCCTGGCTCAACAGGAAGAAGATGCCGATCAGGCTTCATCGCTTGCAGCAGCGAAAGCTTTATCGGGTGTTTCAGGACGTGCTGGTAAAGCACTGCAATTTGCTCTCAAGCAGATTGGCGATAAATACGTTTTCGGAGCCGATGGAATGACTTACTGGGATTGTTCTGGGTTAACAATGAGAGCATTTCAAAATGCTGGGGTCTCACTTCCGCACTCTTCGCGCGCACAATATAGCTACGGTAAGTCCGTTAAGCGCAGCGACCTAAAACCCGGTGATTTAGTCTTCTTTGGTCGCCCAATTTCGCACGTTGGAATATATCTAGGTAACGGCAAGATGGTTCATGCTCCTCGATCTGGATCGCGAGTAAAAGTTGCCAGCGCATCCAGCCTAGGTCGCAAGCCATACGTCGGCGCGCGTCGCCTCTAGTTAAATTCATAAAATGTCTAAGAAAATTCTTTGCATAACAAATGACTTTGGGCCGCGTGCTGGCGGTATCGAAACTTTTGTGATCGGGCTTATCGAAAGATTGCCGCAAGGTTCGGTGACCGTTTACACCTCCCAGCAAGGCGATACCGAGGCCTACGATCGAAATTGGCTAGATAAATTCGGAGTTAAAGTAATTCGAGATAGAACAAAGATTCTGCTACCAACGCCAAGGGTTGCGCGTGCAGTAAAGAAGTTAATAGCCCGCGAAAAAATTGAAGTTGTCTTTTTTGGAGCTGCCGCGCCTCTTGCAATCTTGGCGCCGGGATTGCGTAGATCTGGCGTGAAGAAAATAGTTTCCCTAACCCACGGCCATGAAGTTTGGTGGGCCAAACTCTGGCCATTTAAATGGTTAATTAGATATATAGGCAATAACGTTGATCATCTAACTTACTTGGGAGACTTTACGCGAGAAGAGATTTCCAAATCGCTTTCAACAAAGTCGGCTACGGCGATGGTGAAGATGGCACCAGGAATTGATACGAGGCATTTCGCGCCTCAACCTTCGGCAACGCAATTGCGAGAATCTCTGGGGCTGTCAGATAAAAAAGTGATTGTAAGTGTTGGTCGTTTGGTTCATCGCAAAGGTCAAGATTCATTGATTTCTTCACTTCCCGAAATTTTGCGGCACCATCCTGATGCACATATTTTGATGGTGGGTACTGGGCCGTATCTAAACCACTTGGAAGCTTTAGCGCAGAAATATGCCGTACAAGAATCTATAACTTTTATAGGTCGTATCCAATACTCGGATCTTCCTCGATATATTTGCGCTGGAGATATTTTCGCTATGCCATCGCGTTCGCGACTTGCTGGGTTAGAAGTTGAGGGACTCGGAATTGTTTATCTTGAAGCCAGCGCTTGTGGTCTTCCAGTTATTGCGGGTAAATCTGGCGGCGCACCTGATGCGGTACTAGAGGGCGAGACCGGTATAACTGTGGATGGAAGAAATCCTGCTGATGTTGCCCGTGCAGTAATCGATTTATTTGATAATCCAATTAAAGCGAAAGAAATGGGCGAACGTGGGCGCGAATGGATTAACTCTAATTGGCGCTGGGAAATCTGGTCGAATAAGTTTATTGAACTCCTTAAAACAAATTAAGACTTCGCCCTATAGTTACGGCACTAAGCCTGTTGTCGACTCCAAGTTTGCGATATATCGCTGCTAAATGCGTCTTTAGAGTTGCCTCAGAAATGTAAAGGGATTTTGCTAGTTGGCTATTTGTTCCAGTTAGAGAAAGTGCTTGTAAAACTGTCAGCTCTCTTGGAGTTAGAAGACCATGGACCTCACTTTTCTTGAGCGCACTTGCGATTCCTGCGGCACTGAAACTCTTTGGTTGCAGAAGTGCAATTTTAAGAGATGAAACAAGATCTTCCAAAGGTGCGCTCTTTTTCACAAAAGAGCTCGCACCCGCGCGCATTGCAGCAATTAAATGAGATTCTTCATCGCTCATCGTTAAAATCACGATCGCTATCTCTTTCGAATGCTTACGAATCCATTGGACAATGTCCAGACCTGATCCGTCAGGAAGATTTAAATCAAGAATTACTCCGTCAGGAGATTTATGAGCAATTTGCGCAAAGGCTTCAGAGCGACTGGCGGCCTCACCACAACAGGCCATTCCGGCACTTTCAATGGCCCGCTTTACACCGGATCTGACCGCGGGATGATCATCAATTATTAAGATTTGCGGTTTTTCAGATCCACTCAAAAAGTAATTGCGACTCGGGTACCTGAACTCGTAGAAGAATAAGAGAAAGCGCCACCTAATTTTTCGATTCGCTCTTTTACGCCAATTAATCCTAAACGTGAACTCCCCAAGGTCGCACCTCCTTTGCCGTTGTCGCACACTTCTAGGTAGATGTGATTTTCAACTTGGCTAAGAATTATCTCAATCTCGCTACCCCTAGAGTGGCGAACGCTATTACGCATTAACTCGGAGGCAATTGCACCGATTTCCATACCTATTTCGGGATCTATATCAAATTCTAGGATCTCAAAGTTCGACAAGCGCGAACCACAAATCTCTATAGCTGCAGCCTTTAACTTCTCTTGAACGGATTCAATATTTGGTTCTCTGAGTTGGTACATCTCGCGACGTACCTTTGTAATCAGTTCATCAACTTGAAATCGCAGCGAGCGGATTCCTTTACGTATGGGTGCTTCCGTATCGGCAGCGGCCAGCAATAGATCTAGCTCATAACCGAGAGAGACTAAATCTTGCGCCACACCGTCGTGAAGTTCGCGTGCTAAAGCTAAACGCTGTTGCGTAATCACTTAGTAAATAGTTCGCTGATCTCCTTGGCAAATTCCTGGGCAACGACGTGGCGTTTAATAGACAACTTCGCTGTTAGTTGACCACCAGCAATTGTGAAGTCGGTTGGAAGAATAGTGAATTTACGGATCGATTCCGCTTTGCTCACCGCTTTATTTGCTTCATCTACCGCAGTTTGAATTACCGCGATCAAGTCTGGATCTTGCGTCAAAGATGCAATAGTTGCGCCATCTTTTTTATTGGCCACGATCCAAGATTTAAGTGCATCTTGATCAATTGTTACCAGCGCTGCAATAAATGGTTGATTATCTCCAACAACGACGCACTGGCTAACCAGCGGATGGGCGCGTAGGCGATCTTCAAGTACAGCTGGAGCGACATTCTTTCCACCGGCAGTAACGATCAGCTCTTTCTTGCGACCAACTATGGAAAGGAAACCATCTGAATCAATCTGGCCTAAATCTCCAGATCTAAACCAGCGGTCTTCGGTAAATACTTCAGCGTTGGCCGCATCATTCTGCCAATACCCGCGCATTACGATTGGACCCTTGATTAACACTTCACCATCATCGGCAATCTTGACACTTGTGCCTGGGATTGGCTTTCCAACTGTTCCAACTTTCAAAGCTCCAGTGATATTCAAAGTTGCGCCTGCTGTTGTTTCGGTAAGTCCATAACCTTCATAAATAGTTACACCAGCACCGCGATAGAAGTGCCCAAGGCGTTTTCCGAGCGGTGCACCGCCTGAAATAGCCGCCTCAACATTGCCACCTAAAGCAGCGCGGATCTTTGAGTAAACCAACTTATCGAACAACGCATGCTTAAGGCCAAGTAGAGGATTGAAACCACGCTTATCCAGTGACTCGCTATAAGCGATTGCAACGTCGGCTGCTTTGCGGAAAATTTTTCCTTTGCCAGCGGCATCTGCCTTGGCTTCGGCTCCGTTGTATACCTTTTCGAAGATGCGAGGAACAGCAAGAACGAAAGTCGGCTTAAATGATGCTAGATCTGGTTGTAAACGTCCGACCGGATCACTGCAGTGAGCCAAGTGCAGACCAGCGCGTATTGCGCCGATTTGAACCATGCGCCCAAAGACGTGTGCAACAGGTAAGAAAAGAAGCGTTGAACCATTTGGCTTAAGGAATAGATCGCTCGCACCTTCAACAACATTTCCACACTCGGATAAGAAATTGCCGTGGGTTAGTTGAACGCCTTTTGGTTTCCCAGTAGTACCAGAGGTGTAAATCAAAGTGGCCAAAGTGTCAGGCACAAGAGCGTTTCTGCGGCGATCGATTTCATCGTCACCGATGTGAGCTCCTGCGGTGGCAAGAACCGAGAGAACATCTTCGGTCATTGTCCAAATATGTTTAGTGTGCGCCGGCAATACGGTATTAACTAGTTCACGATGAGTTGGAGTTTCAACAATTAAACCGACTGCGCCAGAATCGCTCAAGATCCAATCAACTTGCTCAGCAGAAGATGTCTCATAAATTGGAACAACACAGCCACCGGCATACCAAATTGCGAAATCTAGAATTGTCCATTCATATCTAGTGCGAGCCATGATTGCGACGCGATCGCCGATCTGAATTCCGGCTGCAACTAAACCTTTGGCAGTTGCACGCACTTCAGCATCTAACTCTTGCGCGCTAACTTTCTGCCATCCGTCACCAAGTGGGCGGGATAACATCACGCGATTTGGTTCAAACCAAGCGCGCTCAGCGATCAAATTTGTGAGATTGCCAGAAGCGGCAGCAGGGACAAGGGCCGGGATAGTGATTTCATTCATGCCCTAACGCTAGCGCCCGTCCCGAAAAAAGGGGAGAGGTGGGAAAGTACTTTTTACGGGTAACCTTTGGCCATGAGCGATTTCAGCAGTTCGACAATTACCATCGACGCCTCAATCTCGGAAGTCGGGGCCACCTTGTTTGCAATAGCTTCCTACCCGGACTGGTCGGGAGCATTTAAAAAGGTGGATGTACTTGCTACCGATGATCAAGGTCGCGCGACGAAAGCAAAATTAACTGTTGATGCAGGCGCAGTCAAAGATGTAGTCACTCTTGACTTCGACTGGAGCGCTGCGCCAGATAAGGTCACATTTTCACTAGACGATGCCAACATACTTACCAAAATGGATGGCGCATATTTACTTAAGAATCTGGGCGGAGATGCAACCTCCGTTACTTATGAACTCTCAGTTGGTTTATCAATGCCCATTCCAGCGATGATGATTGCCAAGCAGGAGAAATCAACAATTGATAGCGCGCTGAAGCAGCTAAAAGAACATATAGAGGGATAACTGCGTGGCTTCCAACACCATCGGTATCGATGTAGGTGGCACCAAGGTTCTCGGTGGCGTCGTAAGCGCAACTGGTGAAATTCTTGCAACAGCCAGACGCGATACGCCCCGTGAAGGCGGAAGCGCACTCACCCAAGCGATCGCTGATGTAGCAAATGAGCTGCGTCAAGAATTTGAAAGCGAAGCAATCGGAGTCTCGGCCGCAGGATTTATTTCATCTGATCGCAAGACTATTTTGGCTACACCAAATATCGCAGGGTGGAATGGCGTTGATTTAGATAAAGAACTAACGCAAATTCTTGGAAAGCGAATAGTTCTAGAAAATGATGCCAATGCTGCAGCCTGGGGTGAATTCAAATTCGGCGCTGGTCGAGGGCGTAAAGATTTAATGTTATTAACTTTGGGAACAGGTGTTGGCGGAGGGCTAATTCTTGAAGGCTCACTTTTTCGTGGCGCATTTGGAATAGGCGCAGAACTTGGCCATATAAGAATTGTTCCCGAAGGCCATCTTTGCGGTTGTGGTGTTCGCGGTTGTCTGGAGCAATATGCATCCGGATCTGCACTGATGCGTCATACTCGAGAAGCGGTTAGCGCTAGCCCGGATATTGCGCGGAATTTGCTTGCTCGCGGTGATGGCACATTGGAAGGTTTAAAGGGTCAACATATAACCGAAGCTGCACGAGATGGTGATCCAGTTGCACTTGCAGCATTTAACACAATGGCAAGTTACTTAGGAGCAGGAATTGCATCACTGTGCGCCGTGATTGATCCATCATGCATAGTTATAGGCGGGGGAGTAATTGATGCGGGTGAAATCTTTCTTGGTCCAACAAGAGATGCAGCAATGCGCTTAATTCCCTTTACCGGCAAACATCCATATCCGGAAATTATCCCAGCAGAACTTGGCAATAACGCAGGCTTAGTTGGAGTTGCAGACCTATCTCGAATTTAGAGCGCTACGCCGTCGTCGTCACGAAAACTTTTTCCATTTTTCCATTTTTTAAAAGAGGCTAGCGCATCGCGAAAAGTCTGCAAAGGATCTTTTTTGGTTGGATTTGGAGCGACAAATTTTTCGTGATCAGCAATCGCATCTAACTCATCTAAATACGAAGTTGGAGCGGATTCATCCAGGGAAAGGTTTTCCACCATTGATTGAAATTCCATTTCAATCAATTCGCGTTCTGTAGCGTCATCTGGCCCATCCGGGCGCTTATCTTTATCGCTCATAACTCCTGCTCCATGGTTCATATTCGCACATTCCAACCTTTTGGCGCTAAATTAGTTCCATGAACAACCTGCCATACGGCATCTTGCGCGCATTCCTAACGCCTTTCCTGATGATCCTCTTTCGTCCGAAGGTTAAAGGCTTGCGAAATGTGCCAGGCACAGGTCCGGTAATCATCGCTTCGAACCATTTATCATTTAGCGATTCCATATTCATGCCGTTAGTTGTTCCACGCAAAGTTACCTTTTTGGCCAAGAGTGAGTACTTCACTTCGCCCGGACCTAAGGGTCTGTTGAAAAAGTTAACGTTTATTGCGTTGGGCCAAGTTCCAGTTGATCGTTCGGGCGGGCGACGTAGTGAAGCAGCTCTTATTGCAGGACTTAAAGTCCTTGCCGAAGGAAAGTGTTTAGGAATCTATCCAGAAGGAACCCGCTCACCCGATGGTCGTCTATATAAAGGTAGAACGGGTATCGCGCGCTTAGCCATTGAATCTGGTGCACCGATAATTCCAGTTGCAATGTTTAACACCGAAAAGATTCAACCAACTGGAACAGTTGTACCAAAAGTTATGCGTGTTGAAATGATCTTTGGTGAACCTATGTATTTCGAAGGCGATTCAACTGATCAGCTTTTCCTAAGAGATGTTACAGATAAAATTATGGCAACCATCCAAGAGCTCTCTGGTCAAGAATATGTTGACACTTATGCGACTAAGGCGAAGAAAAGCTCAGCAGAGGATGAGAGCTAGTCACTTTCTATTGCAAGACGCTTTATGAGGTAATTGCAAGTATCACAATCGACTCCCGCTTCCGGTAGTTCTCCTTCGATGACATCAATCAAATCTGATATTAAAGAATTAAACTGTGCCTGATCACGCGTAACGTGTAAGTAATGTTGGGTTACTCCAAACCCATGTGCGCCATCTGCTGTTTCTGTTACGCCAGCTAACTTCCAAACCAAGAGACCCATAGACGAGACCGGGAAAGGCTTACCTTTTTCTGGGTTCTCCAATGCGTAGGCGTAAGCTTCTAACTGAGGTGCGTAAAATTGTGCGTTATCTCGATCAGAATCGGAGACTTTGCAATCTATGATTCCGACAGTGCCGTCTTCATAATGCGCGAGCAGGTCATAAATTCCAAGTATTCGCCAGCGTGTTACCTTCCCATCCACTTCTATCGGCGCACTCTTTACCCATTGCCCCCACTGTTTTACTACACCTGGAGCAAGTGAAGGATCTAGATCGGGCATCGATGCACGACGAAAATGTTCTTCTTGGGCTGATGACAAAGGTTTTACCAAAGGAAATTGACCGGGCATGGTGATTTTAAACCAGTACTTAATCCAGAGGCAGCGCTTACAAGTTGATAAACCAAAAGTTAGATCAGACGGCGCAATTGTGTCGCGAGCAGGTGAGACGGGTTTAGCAATCTTTAAACTCATGTGGTGATTAAATCACGCAGCGCTGACGCGATCACCGATAGACCCAAGATAACCATGACTATTCCACCGGTTGCTCGTAATTTTTCTAATCTACTCTCATCACTTGCCAGCCAGACGCGGGCCGTGCCGGCTAAAAGCCCCCAAGATCCATCTGAAATAAATGCCAAAATAGAAAAGAGCGCGCCAAGAAGTAAAAGCTGTGAAGTAACTTGCCCGCGATCAATATCAATAAATTGGGGGAGTACGGCGGCGTAAAAAACCAAACCCTTAGGGTTTAGCGCTCCGACCCAAAAGCCATCTCGGACCGAGCGCCAGAAAGTTGGAACAACAGAACCTTGGTTTCGCATATCTGCGGCGTGTACTTTTCGCGCACGAATTGCAGAAATTCCCAAATAGACCAAATATCCACCACCGCCCCATTGAACAGCGGAATAAGCAAGATTAGATCTTGAAAGTATTGGACCTAAGCCAAATGCAACAAGAGATGAGAGTGCAAATGCACCTGTTACATTTCCAGCGACGGTGAATACTGCAACTTTTCTACCCCAGGCGATCGCACGCGCAATAACAAATAAAACACTTGGTCCAGGTGCCAGAATAATGACCATCGCAGCGATGATGTATTCAACTAGCCTGCTTGGTATGACCACTTAGTAATTGTAACTCTTGATAAATGCAGAAGGGGCAGCATGCGCCGCCCCTTCCTTACAGATTACTTTCTAGTTATTTACCGCGTGCATCAGTTATAGCGTGAAGTACGCGATAGCCGATGACTGCAACCAGGGTTGCATTTACGATTCCGGTAAATGTGTAATCGCCGCGAGTCCATGAATAATCAGCGATACCAATTATGAGCGCTGATCCGGCGATTAGTAGATTGGTTGAATCACTAAAATCGACCTTTGATTCGATCCAGATTCGCGCACCAAGAATTCCAATCATTCCAAAGAGAGCAGTTGATACTCCGCCTAGTGCTCCAACAGGAGTTGCACTAAGTACCGCTCCAAATTTAGGAGATAACGAAAGCAAGATTGCTCCAGCTCCGGCAACCCAATAAGCGGCTGTGGAATAAACGCGAGTTGCGGCCATCACACCAATATTTTCGGCATAAGTCGTTGTTCCTGAACCGCCACCTAGACCAGCGAGTGTTGTCGCAACACCATCTGCCATAAGTGCATTTCCCATTTGGTCATCTAGATCCTTGCCGGTCATTGCGGAAACAGATTTAACGTGTCCTACGTTTTCTGCAATTAAAACAAGAACGACGGGGAGGAAAAGAATCATTACATTCATGCTAAATGTAGGAGATGTAAATGTCGGAGTAGAAAACCAAGAAGCTGTTTCAATTCCTTTAGTGTCTACATCGCCCATAATTAGCGCAACAACATAGCCAACTGCTAGTCCTAAGAAAATACTAATCCGGCGCATGAAGCCTTTAGAAATTACTCCAATAAGTGCGATGCTTCCCAAAGTTATAATTGCGATTAGCGGATCTTTTGTGAAATTACCTTTTGCAGCACCTGCAAGGTTAAAACCGATCACCATAACGATGGTTCCGGTTACTACAGGTGGAAGCAGCCAGTTAACCCAACCAATTCCGGCTGCGCGCACGGCAAAACCGACGAGTGCAAGCACAACTCCGGTGAAAACAATTCCGCCAAGAGCTGCAGCCATTCCGCCACCCGCACCTGCTGATGCAACTGCTGCGCCGATAGGGCCAAGGAAAGCAAAAGAGGAACCAAGATAGCTAGGGACTTTATTTTTCGTAATTATTAAGAAGAGAATTGTTCCGATACCAGAAAAGAAAAGCGTTGTGGTTGGAGGAAAGCCCGTGATGATTGGAACCAAGAATGTTGCGCCAAACATTGCGGCTATGTGTTGAAGGCCGACACCAATAGTGCGAGGCCAGCTGAGTCTTTCATCAGTTGAAACTACTTCTCCAGCAGAAATCTTCTTGCCATCTCCGTGAAGTTTCCAAGTTAGTAAGGACATTTATTACCTTTCCAAATAAGTTGCTACGAGAGCGTTCACCGTGTGTGTGAGCACTTATTGCAGGGAAGTTGGTTCTAGGGTATTCCTGCAATGATGGTTACTTATTGGTCATTCAGGGGCGAGTCGCAATAAAAACCCCTCACCAGCCGATTTTCGCGGCTAGTGAGGGGCGCCCTCACGGAGAGTTGAGGGTTAAATCGTCGCATCCTCGGGGACACGACGAATATGAAGTAACCCAAGAATTGAAAGCAGAAGCATTACTAGAGAACCAGCAAGTGATACCAATGCAGATATCCCAGCGATGGATCCCAAAGTACCGAATGCGTATGCGGTCAACAACGTTCCACGAAGAACTGTTCCTTTAAATACGGTATCTACCATCGCTAACTTGGCAGCTGCTTCAGATTTGAGGGCTTCATCAGCTGGATCAGTTGCCATTGCGGCATTGGCGGCGCGGCTTGCTGCTGTTGCTGCGGCATAAGTTGGCATCTTTGATAAATGGAATCCAAGATAGTGATCGGCATACATCTGAGCTTGTTTTGCATCCGCTAAGACTTTGTCACCATTATCTGCGAAGAACTTTGTAACATCTGCTGCTTCATCAGGATTTCCAGTGACCGCAGGGATGGTAATTTCTTGTGCTTTTAATTGGGAACTAACTGCATCAGATGCAAACTTTGCACCCCAGTTGAGTAATCCTGCCGCGATCAAGAGAAATACAGCTAAACCAAATCCAACCGCAGTTACTATTCTGTCAAAACTTTTTCTCTTCATTTTAATTCTCTCCCTTTTAGACACCTAACGATTAGGTGCAGGTCAATTAATACTCCTTTGGAGTAGACCAGTTGAGCGAAAGAGATAGGGCTAGCCCTCCACCGTAATTGGTGAGTGCTAGCCCCGAGAAAAAAGTGATTTATCTAATGTATATCGCGATTACAAAGTGATTGGCCATCAGCACCAATTTGTAAATGTGAACATGGAACATTTAATCGGTCGAATGCGGCATCACCATAATGCGTGCGATATGCCAGAGCCAGCAATACACGAATGTTTGTATCTGGATCAGATTTAATGTTGAAAGCTTTAGCCGAGCGACTGATGGTATTTTCAATCACCTTTTCGGTATGAGAAGTTTCTCGAGCGATTGCGGAATTAGTTTTACCTTCGCACAGTAGGCCCAGAACCAATTGCTCAAATGGGTTTAGCTCACGTGCGGTAATAGTTACATCTGTTGCCATAATGACCTCTCCGTCGCCTCCATCATCCTCTTTCTTTCCTAGGTTACCAACCAGTAGGATACCCAAATGTCAGAAATCACCAGCCGCCGCGATGGCGATATCCAGATTCTAACTTTCAACCGCCCCGCCAAGATGAATGCTCTAACGCGCCAGATGTACGCGGGCTTGGCAAATGGGCTAAATGAGGCAGCCGGGGATTTCGGTGTTCGCGCAGTCATCATCACGAGCGAAGGTGATCACTTCACAGCCGGAAATGACATTTCAGATTTTCTCGCCAATCCACCGACGGGTGAAGATAGCGATGTCGCTAAATTCTTAGGATCCCTTCTGGAATTTCCTAAACCGCTTATCGCAGCGGTAAAAGGAAATGCTGTTGGCGTTGGCACAACGATGCTCTTGCATTGTGATGTAGTAGTAGCTTCACCAACGGCAAAATTCTCGATGCCTTTTGCTTCACTCGGTTTAGTCCCAGAAGCGGGATCTAGTTACCTCTTTCCACTTTTAGTCGGCTATCAACGCGCTGCCAAAATCTTTTTTACTGGCGAAAGTTTCGATGCCGAAAGTGCGCGCGAGATGGGAATGGTCGCTGCCATCGAAATTGATCCGCTCAATGCAGCGATGGAATTAGCAAAGGTTATTGCTGCGAATCCGCCACAGGCGATGATCAATACCAAAGCGCTCCTGAAGGCGAGCAAGCACGATGCAGTTGCGGCGGTTATGAAAGCTGAATTCGAACTCTTCTCGCTTGCGCTGCAATCAGAAGAAGCAATGGAAGCATTTATGAACTTCATGGCGAAGAAGGGGAAGTAATGACAATCACTGGAGATTTATCAGGCAAGAAGATCTTTATAACCGGGGGATCTCGCGGAATTGGACTCGCGATTGCGTTACGAGCCGCACGTGATGGTGCTTCAATTGCAATTGCGGCAAAGACATCAGATCCCAATCCAAAATTGCCAGGAACCATTCATAGCGCGGCAGAAGAGATTCGTGGGGCTGGGGGAAAAGCGCTGCCTATTCAATGCGATCTACGTGATGAAAATCAGATCGCAGCGGCTATCGCGCAAACTGCCGAGGAATTTGGCGGCATAGATGTTTTGATCAATAATGCAAGCGCTATTAATTTAACGCCAACAGAAGCTACCCCGGCAAAGCGTTTTGATTTAATGTTTGACGTAAATGTTAGAGGAACATTTTTAGCTTCCCAAGCTGCAATCCCACATCTGCGCGCATCTGCCGAAGCCGGCCGCAACCCACATATTTTGACGCTTTCACCACCGCTTTCCATGAAAGCCAAATGGTTCCAACACCACGTGGCATACACGATGGCTAAATACGGAATGTCTATGTGCGTCCTTGGAATGTCAGAGGAATTTCGCAAGACTGGGATTGCCATAAATGCTTTGTGGCCACGTACCGCAATAGATACCGCTGCGTTACAAATGATTCCTGGAATAGATACAGCCGCTTGCCGCACCCCAGAAATCTTGGCAGATGCCGCGTATGTGATTTTAAATCGCCCATCTAAAGAAACCACGGGAAACTTCTTCGTAGACGACGAGGTTTTGGCATCAGTTGGAGTAACAGAACTAGACAAGTATTCAGTCGTTCCGGGTACTAAGGACTTTCTCCTTGACTTCTTCCTCGATTAAGGATTACGCAACAGCGCTAAATATTTTAAAGGGTAGAGAGAGCGATCTAGAAACCTTTACTACTTATTCTCCAAGCAATCGATTTATCGAGGCTTATATCGACTCTGAGAATTTGAGTTTCTCAGTCAAAGATGAAGACGGATCCATATTTGCGATGGCGCTGGGAGAAGATCCTGTAATTCTTAAATGTGATCGATTGGCGACATCTCGCGGGCTAAGCGTCGATGCGAATGAATTTGAACACCGTGCCGATTGGGATTTTTACTCAATTGATACGGCCAACTTTGCCTCACAAAAAATCTGCGAATTATCGAGCGATGCTGCTGAGATTTCCGCTTTCTTAACCATGCATGCTCCAAATTCGTCGGTCTGGCCAAATGATCCTGAAATACTCTTCTGGGGAGAGGTGCGTAAAGAAAATGATTTGGCAGCACTCGGGGCATTGGTTCAATGGAGAACAGGGCAAGTTATGTTCGCATCCATTGCAACTCATTCGGACTACCGCAATCAAGGTCTGGCACAGAATTTAGTACAAGAAATGCTCAGTCGCGCGACCAAGATGGGGCTAGTACATGTTGGTTTAGGAGTCTTTGCCGAAAATTTCAGCGCAAAACGCGCCTACGAAAAAGTTGGATTTTCGCTGGTAAATGAGTTCTCTTCTTACAACTTCGTCGGAGGTTAAACCCTAAGATAGTGACATGAGCATTTCTTATCTATCAAGAAATGATTTTCCCAAGAGTAAATCTGAGTTCTATAGTGATTTAGCAGCGGGGTTAACTGTCGCAATTGTTGCTCTGCCCCTTGCTATAGGTTTTGCAGTAACGACCGGAATGTCTGCTGCTTCCGGAATAACTACAGCGATTATTGCAGGATTCATTGCAGCTCTATTCGGAGGCTCTCGGTATCAGGTGAGCGGGCCAACTGGCGCTATGACAGTTGTGCTAATTCCAATCGTTACCCAATATGGTGTTACCGCGATTCCTGCTCTAGGAGTTATGGCTGGATTGATCGTCGTGATTGCGGCAATCTGCCGAGCGGGTTCAATAATCAATCGTGTCCCGTGGGCTGTTGTCGAAGGTTTCACCGTTGGGATAGCACTTGTGATCGCGCTACAACAAATTCCGTTAGCGCTAGATATTCCTAAAGGTAGCGGCGACCGTACTTACTTAGTTGCTTGGCACACTTTGCAAGATGCAATAGACGCTGGGATAAATTGGAGTTCCATAACAGCCGTGATTCTCACCCTCGTGGTTAAATTCAATTATCCAAAGCTTGCTCACCGTTACAAATTCAAAGTTCATATTCCGGCAAGTATTGTTGCAATTCTGATAATTACCGCTGGATCTCTTGCGTTCGACTTAAATCTAAACTCGATAGGTGACATACCACGTTCGATCGGAACTTGGTCTGTAGATTTAATCGAGTTAAATTCGTTAGGCCACCTAATTTTGCCTGCAGCGTTAATCGCCATCTTGGCTGCGATTGAGTCACTACTTTCAGCGCGAGTGGCCGATGGCATGGTGCATGCTCAAGGCAGCGAAAAATACGATCCGAATAAAGAATTATTTGGTCAAGGATTGGCAACCATCGGGTCTTCGCTCTTTGGAGGAATGCCCGCAACGGGTGCGATCGCACGTACTAGCGTCAATGTGCGCAACCATGCAAAAAGTAGAGTCGCTTCGATGGCGCATGCAATGATTTTGTTGTTAATTGTTCTGCTCTTAGCTCCCGTAGTTAGCGCGATTCCTACAGCGGCGATCGCGGGCGTTTTGATCGGCACTAGCTATAGAATTTTGAATCCAGCATCGATTCGCGAATCATTAAAAACAACTTATGCTGAGGCATCTGTTCTGGTAATTACTGCATCCGTAACCCTGCTGATTGACCTAATTTGGGGGATAGGAGTCGGTATCGTTGCCCACTTCGTGGCAAAGCTAGTAAACAGGGGAAGATGATTTGAACTTAGAACTAAACGGTACGAATGTCATTTCCGAATCTGAGCGATCTGGAAAAGCTTCCTCGTTGTTTTGGCCATGGTGCGGCGCGAATGTATCTCTGCTGGCTCTTTCATACGGATCATTCTTTCTTGGCTTTGGTATCTCCTTTTGGCAAGCGACTTGTGCAGCGATTGTCGGTACCGTACTTTCTTTTTTGTTAGTAGGTTTTAGCTCGCTAGCTGGAAAAAGATCTAACGCACCGACAATGGTTTTATCCAGGGCCGTGTTTGGAATTAAAGGAAATTTAGTTCCCGGCTTCCTTTCCTATCTAGTCTTCGTTGGCTGGGAAACGGTTTTGGTCTCGCTAGCAACGCTAGCAACAGGAACTATTTTTATCAGGATCGGAAACTTAAATCACGACCTAGCAATGGTTGCCGGTTTTATTTTGGCTGTTGCACTAACTATGTATGGAGGAATTCTCGGGCATGGCGTGATTATGCGCCTGCAAAAGTATTTGACAATCACCACCGTGGTAGCAACGTTGCTCTACATCGTTTTAACGATCGATAGCGTTGATTGGGAGAGCGTAAATTCCATTCCTGATGGAAATTTTCAAGGATTTATTGGAGCGCTCATCTTTGGTATAACTGGAATTGGTCTTGGATGGGTGAATTCTGCAGCGGACTATTCCAGATATTTGCCTCGTACAACTTCTAGTCGAGCAGTATTGGGTTGGACGGTTTTCGGGGCATCGATCGTGCCGATTGCTCTCGTTATATACGGCGCTCTTCTAGCCGGAAGTGATCAGAAATTGGCGCAAGCTATAGCAAACGATCCGATCGGAGCGCTTACTACATTACTGCCAACTTGGTACCTGGCGATCTTTGCGTTAATTGCGATACTTGGCTTAGTCGGTGGTGCAATTCTCGATCTTTACTCATCTGGCCTAACGTTGATATCTACAGGTCTGCCAATTAAACGATACTTCGCCGCATCAATCGATGGCTTAATTATGTTGGCAGGAACTATCTACATCGTTTGGATAGCCGATAACTTTTTCTTCCCATTCCAAGGCTTTCTGATCACTCTTGGTGTACCCATTGCAACTTGGTCTGCAATATTTGTGACCGATGTCCTCCTGCGCCGCAATCCATTTGTGGAAGCTGATCTTTTTTCCATGACAGGAAGATATGGAGTGTGGAATTGGCGACCACTACTAATAATGGCGGTTGGTTCATTTATTGGCTGGGGATTTGTTACCAATACATTTGCTAATTGGCTCTCTTGGCAAGGTTATCTGCTCTTTTTAATTGGCGGAAAAGAGGGACCTTGGGCATTTGCCAATGTAGGTGTAATTTTTGCGCTAGCTATAGGTGGGGTTGGGCATTTCTTATTATCAAGGAAATCTATTTCCCGGCAGGAATCAATCTAAGCCAGAGGTAGCCGATTAATCCAGAGATAACCGCCGAAAAGATTAAACCGGCACGGATCTCGCTCTGAATCGCTGCACTAGCTATAGCAACTTCAGAAATCACTAGAGAGACAGTTAGTCCCATACCGGCAAGTGCTCCGACACCAACAATCTCGGATAAATGCAATCCGTTTGGAAGCGTTGCTATGCGCAATCGCAGAATTAACCATGCAAAAAATGAAATGCCAGCTATCTTTCCAACTACTCTTGCAATGACCAAAGCTCCCGTGGTCCTCGAGGTTAAATCGTTGATGGCAAAACCTTGAGCGAGTTTGCTAAATACGTAGATTGGCACGATCAAGAAGGTGCAGACAGGCGCCAAGAAACCGATAATCTTTTTAACTGGCATCCCGCGTATTGCCGCAAAGACGGCTCCAAGTGCAGCAGCGCCAAGTGTTGTAGCGCTGTGAATCAAATCTAAATCTTGAGAGTAGAAAATCGCTAGAACTATCAAGGAAAAGAGATCGTCGGCTACTGCAAGTGTTAAGAGGAATAACCGAACCGCTGGATTGGCTTTTGTACCCAGAAGAGCGAAAACCCCAAGCGCTAGCGCCAAGTCGGTAGGCATCGCTGTCGCCCAACCACCGCTCTGCGAATCTATTGCCAAAAAGATTAACGCTGGGAAAGCCATTCCACCGAGAGCGGATATAGCAGGTAGAACTATTTGCTTGGGGTGGCTAAGAGTTGTTGTAATTTCTAACCCAATAAAGAAAAAGAAAATCGCAATTAGAAGATCCAACATCATGCATTCATATTACAAGAAAAGCGAACGGCCCCGACGATTTTTCGCCGAAGCCGTTCGCTTAGAAATTCTTACTTATTTGATTTAGATATCAAAATAGAGCTCGAACTCAGCTGGATGTGGACGCAGACGAACATAATCCACTTCGTTCTTGCGCTTCCATTCAATCCAAGTTGAGATCAGATCTTCGCTAAAGACGCCGCCCTTAGTTAAGAATTCGTGATCATTTTCAAGGTTATCAAGAACTGCTTCTAATGAACCAGGAACTTGAGGAATTGCAGCGGCTTCTTCGCCTTCGAGTTCGTATAGGTCCTTATCAACTGGCGCAGGTGGCTCAATCTTGTTGATGATTCCATCGATTCCCGCCATCAACATCGCAGCAAATGCTAGATATGGATTTGATGATGGATCCGGACAACGGAATTCAACGCGCTTTGCCTTAGGTGATGAACCAGTAATTGGAATACGGATACAAGCAGAACGGTTACGCGCTGAGTAAACGAGGTTAACTGGCGCTTCATATCCTGGAACCAAGCGACGGTAAGAGTTAACCGTTGGGTTAGTGAAGGCAAGAAGTGAAGGTGCGTGCTTTAGAAGTCCGCCGATATACCAACGCGCCATATCTGAAAGATCGCCATAAGTTCCTGCTTCGAAGAAGAGTGGCTTTCCATCTTTCCATAGTGATTGGTGCACGTGCATACCTGAACCGTTATCGCCGAAGAGTGGCTTTGGCATAAAGGTCGCAGTCTTGCCACCTTCCCAAGCTACGTTACGGATGATGTATTTGAATTTCATCAACTCATCGCCGGCGCTAAGGATGTCAGTGAAGCGATAGTTGATCTCCATCTGACCTGCAGTACCAACTTCGTGGTGTGAGCGTTCAACTAGAAGTCCAGCGCGACCGAGTTCCATAACCATCTCGTCGCGCAAATCAGCGAATTGATCTGTTGGAGAAACAGGGAAATAACCGCCCTTGATGCGTGTGCGATATCCACGGTTTGGAGTGCCATCGGGATCTGCAACGATGCCTGTGTTCCAAGCGCCCTCGTAAGAATCAATGTGGTGGTATGACTCATTCATCCCAGTTTTAAAACGTACTGCATCAAAAACATAAAATTCAGCTTCAGGTGCGAAGAATGCTTGATCAGCGATTCCGGTTGACTTCAAATAATCTACTGCCTTTGCGACAACGCCGCGTGGATCACGTGAGTAAGGAGTGTTATCACTTGGGTTGTGTACTGAGAAGAGGATGACAAGTGTCTTCTCAAGACGGAAGGGATCAATAAATGCTGATGATGGAATAGGTAGCAACTTCATATCTGATTCGTGGATTGATTGGAAGCCACGGATAGAAGAACCATCAAACATTAGGCCGTCGGTAAATACGGCTTCGTCAAAAGATTCAACGGGAACGTTGAAGTGATGCTGAATACCTGGAAGATCGGTAAAGCGAACATCAACAAGTTTGACATCTTCTTTTTTAATAAATGCAAAAATTTCTGCGGAATTCTTAAACATAAAGCTTGCTCCTCGTATCTTCGAAATTTTCGAGTGTAAGGTCAGACTCTTACATCTGTCAGATTTACTCGGGCCTTCTCCATTGAGGGCGACCGATCTGGGTAAACCCTAAGACTTAAAAGGCCATTTGGCATAACTGGTGTGTTACAGCCATGTAAATCCTGCATCCCTCAGGCGAGATCTGCAGATGTAAATCCTGCATCCCTCAAGCCAGGTCACTAGGCTCGCCCACATGAAACATGAGATAAGTCTGGGCAGACGCTTCCTGGGCCTAAGCATCGATTGGCTGATGTGTTACGCGATCGCCCTTGGCTTCTTCGGGGGAAGCGCCTCATTTGCCGAGCGAGCCCCACAAGCCCGCATCCCGCACTTGGTCATATTTTTCATTGAGGTCTTAGTGCTGACTGCCTTCGGAGGCGCAACTGCAGGCCATCGAATCGTGGGTTTGAGAGTCGTTCAGTTTAAAGGTGGCGCTGATCCGACTCCAGTTCAGGCGCTAGTCAGAACGATTCTGCTCTGCCTAGTCGTGACCGCCATTACTTATGACGAAAATGGCCGGGGCATTCACGAGCGACTTAGTGGAACTAAATTGATTGATACTCGAAAAGGTAGAAATTAATCAGCGTTTTGGAACGCGAATTCCTTTTGGCATTGGTCCCTTTGGAATTGGCATAGACATTCCACCAATTGCTTTAAAGCGGGCGCGAACTTCACGCATTTGATGCGCTGACAACTTCTTAGGAAGTTTGGCTAAACGCTTCTGCAATTTACGAAGTGGAACTTGATCGGCTCCATCGCCAACGTAAATTTCAGTGACGGGAACACCTGGAGCAAAACGTTCGGCTTTTCTACGCTCGTCCTGCAACATTGCGCGAACTGCTTGCGTTCCTTCACCAGTTAAGACAATTCCTGCACGACCGATGCTGCGGTGGACCATATCTTGGTTCTTAGTAACGGCAACCGCTGGAGTTGTTACCCAACCTTTACGAATCGCCATTAGAACACTGGCACCTGCACCCATCTGTCCTTCGATTGAAACATATGCTGCAGAAGAGGCGATTCGAGTGAAGAAAAACATTGCGGCGAGAACGGCAACAGGAAGAGCAACAAAGCCAAGATAGATTGGGTGATCAATCGATATTCCGATTGCAATACCAATCGCCCAAGTTATGGCGAATACACCAAAGATGCCCGCGCCAATCCAAGGCTTTACGCTTTTGGTAACACGATATGCGTCACGGAAAGTTTGGAAACGGACCTTTTTGATCTTTGGCTCTTTTGCCTTCTTCTTTTTAAACATGGCTTCAGTTTAGGGGAGCGGGCGCCGTACCACCAAGACGAGTCGGTGCCCAACGCTGACCGAGGTGGCTATCGGGGTATTTTTCCTGCACTTCGTGGAGCAGATTTAAGAGAGTTTCACGGAGCGCTTTCTCGCCGGCATCAACATCTGTCGACTTATCAAAGTAAATGGGAGCACCGAAAGTCACGAATATTGGGAACTTTCGTCGACCTAAATCACGCTTTACCCCTTTGGTCCAAATGCGTTGGGAGCCCCAAATTATTGCAGGAATCACAGGAACGTTAGCTCCCATAGCAAGACGTACGGCTCCAGATTTCAACTCTTTGATTTCAAAGCTCTTTGAGATTGTGCCTTCTGGAAATATTCCTACAACTTCACCTGAACGAAGTGCGCGAAGAGCGGCTACAAAAGATGCAGAACCATTGTTTCGATCTACATTTATATGGTGCATACCCCGCATAAGCGGACCAGCTAATTTGTTATCAAATATTTCCTTCTTTGCCATAAATCGAACTAAGCGATTTGCTGGGAGCGCAGCCGTACCAATTAGGGCAAAATCTAAATAGCTAATGTGATTCATGGCCAGAATAGCTCCACCTTTACGGGGGATATGTGCTTCGCCTTCGAAATGAAACTGTAACCCCAGATATTTCCAAAAAGTTTTTAACGCCAAAATTACCGGCGGATAAACAACTTCAGCCACGCAGCGATCCTTGGTTGTTACGTGCTTCCACTGCTTGCTTATATAAACGACCTGCGCGGTAGCTTGAGCGAACCAGTGGGCCGCTCATCACTCCCAAGAATCCAATGGCCGTGGCCTCGGCAGCTAACTCAACGAATTCTTCAGGCTTGACCCAACGTTCGACTGGGTGATGTTTATTGGTCGGGCGAAGATATTGCGTAATTGTAATTAAGTCACAGCCCGCATCGTGCAGATCAATCAGCGCTTGCGATATCTCTTCACGTGTTTCGCCCAATCCAAGGATCAAATTTGATTTAGTTACGAGACCGAAATCGCGAGCCATGCCGATTACTTGAAGAGATTTTTCGTAAGTAAAGGCAGGACGTATACGTTTAAAAATACGCGGGACAGTCTCAAGATTATGAGCGAAAACTTCTGGCTTGGACTCAAAAATCTGATTCAGGAGTTCTGCTTTGGCATGAAAATCTGGAGCTAACATTTCAACGCCACATCCAGGATTTAACTCGTGCACTTGACGAATTGTTTCTGCGTATAACCACGCGCCTTCATCAGGCAAATCATCACGAGTTACGCCGGTAATTGTCGCGTATCGCAACCCCATAGATTTCACGGATTCAGCGACTTTACGAGGTTCTTCACGATCAAGTGGTAAAGGTTTGCCGGTATCAATATTGCAGAAATCGCAACGTCGGGTGCATCGGTCACCACCAATCAGGAATGTTGCTTCTTTATCTTCCCAACATTCAAAAATATTCGGGCAAGCTGCTTCTTGACAGACAGTGTGTAGCCCTTCGCTCTTAACAAGCGAGCGGAGCCGTGTATATTCCGGCCCCATATTTGCGCGAGTCTTAATCCACTCTGGTTTGCGTTCAATCGGAGTTTCGGTGTTGCGCGCTTCGATCCGTAGTAGCTTGCGGCCATCGGGTGCGAGAGTCATAGGCTTACCTTACCCAGTGCTTCAACGAGATGCTTCTCTACAATTGGGGCAATTTCGGCAATATCTATTGCTCGCGCAAGTTCGAGGGCTAAAGAAGTCACCTGTGCGTCATCTATTCCGCAAGGGACAATTTGGCTAAATTTTGAAAGATCGGGGGAGACATTCAAAGCAAAGCCGTGCATAGTGACGCCGCTGGCAACGCGTATTCCAATCGCCGCGATTTTACGATCACCCTTGTAATCGCAGATCCACACACCTGATCTGCCTTCGACTCGCTGTGCCTTAACTCCTACTTCTTCACAAACTTTTATTAGTGCACTTTCTAGCGTTCTTACAAATCCCACTAATTCAGATGGTTTAGATAGTTTCACAATTGGATATCCGACCAATTGACCTGGTCCGTGCCAAGTAATTCGGCCACCACGGTCAACATGTACCACCGGCGTACCATCACTTGGCATCTCAAAACTCTGAGTGCGCTTTCCAGCGGTGTACACCGAGGGATGTTCCAGCAAAAGCAGAGTATTGGAACTTTTACCTGAGGAAACTTCACCATGAATTCTGCGTTGTAGCGCTAAGGATTTCTCATAATCGAGCAGCCCCAAGTGATTTACCGAAATATGTGGCGTATCTTTCGTGGCGCTTGCAGGCGATTGAAGTGGCACGGGGACAGCCTAAAGGTAGGCTGTACTCCTAGCGAAATCTGCTCAAATCAAGCCTGAAAGGCCCATCTATCGTGACTATGCAACGCGCCCAAAAGAATCGCAAACCTTATGCCATAGCAATGTTGGTTGTAATCATCTGGTTTATGGTGACCGGAATTTTCGGACCGCTCTTTGGCAAGTTGACCTCTGTGCAAGAAAATAACAATTCTTCGTTTCTACCAAAAGGCGCTGAAGCAACTTTGGCCGCCGATGAGATCAAGAATTTCTCTACACAGGATTCTTTTAATTTCCCGGCGCTCATTCTCTTTGAAGGCAGTTTCACCCCTGCAACTTTAGCGGCGGTAAATGATCACGTATCCAAGGTGGGCGACTTAACCCTGGCTGGAACTTCTGCAAAAATCGGTGATTATTTAGCGCCCGGTCAAAGTATTTCGGTATTTCCATCGCAAGATGGGAAAGCGCTCTTGGCAAATATTCCATTAGATGGAAGCGCTATCGCCAAACTTCTGCCAAATGATGAACCGGTTCTTCCTGCCGCAATTGAGGCGCTGCGCGAAGATGTTAAGCCAATCGCCGAGGCCAATGGATTCACTCCATATGTCACCGGTCCAGGTGGCCTACTTGGTGATTTGTTTGGAGCCTTTGGTTCAATCGATTCAACTTTGCTTCTCACCACTTTAGGAGTCGTAGCGGTAATTCTAATTGTTGTATACCGATCTCCCGTTTTGTGGATCATTCCTTTGCTGTCATCTCTCTTTGCACTCTCTACAGCTGGCGGAATCGTTTACTTGCTCGCCAAGAACGACATCATTGATGTCGATGGTCAATCGCAAGGAATTCTTTCGGTTTTAGTAATTGGTGCAGCAACAGATTATGCGCTCTTATTAATTGCCCGCTATCGAGAAGAATTGCACTTTACTGACAATAGATTTGAAGCAATGCGGGCTGCTTATAAAGGTGTGTGGGAGCCAATTCTTGCATCTGGCTCAACCGTTGCCATATCACTTCTCGTTCTGCTCTTTAGCCAATTAACCAACACCGCAGGACTTGGTCCTATTGGAGCAATCGGAATCGTGGTTTCAATGATCACAATATTAACTTTGCTACCTGCTCTACTCTTGATTTTTGGGCGATGGATCTTCTGGCCACGAATTCCAAAGAATGATGGCGATGATCACGTAATGACGGGTACTTGGTCCAAAGTTGCCAATGGCATCGGGCGCAATCCGCGAAAAGCGTGGGTAATTACTGGAATTGTTTTATTAGGTTTTGCTTTGAATTCAACAACTCTCAAAGCAGATGGAATCGGAACCGTTGACACATTTACGGGTAATCCTGAATCTGTTGTGGGACAGCGCTTACTTGTGAAGCACTTCCCAGGTGGTGAAGGTGATCCAACCCAGATCGTTGTTGATGCAAATAAAATTGACGCCGTTTCTGCCGCTGTGAAGTCAGCTCCTGGAGTCACTGAAGTTGCACCGATGCTCAGTGCGATGCCGATTCCGGGCCAGCCAGCGCCAGAAATTAAAGTAGTAAATGGCCGAGCCATTCTCAATGTAACGCTCGCCGCCGCGCCTGATAGCGTCGAAGCGGGAAATGATATTCCCAAGATTCGCGAAATTGCCCGAGCGGCAGATGAATCAGCGCTTGTCGGAGGAACAAGTGCTGTTTACTTTGATGTGCGCCAGGCTAATGATCGCGACAATAAAACGATCATCCCAATCATTCTCTTGGTAATCACAATTATTCTAGGACTCTTGCTGCGTAGCATCGTGAGCGCAATCGTGCTTCTTGGGACTGTAGTTCTAAGTTACTTCGCAACGCTTGGAGTCTGCGCACTGGTCTTTAACCACATCTTCGGATTTGCCGGCGGCGATAATTCTTTCCCACTCTTCGCCTTTATTTTCCTAGTCGCTCTCGGAATTGATTACAACATCTTCCTTATGACGAGAGTTAGAGAAGAGAGCACGAAAATCGGAACGCGTGCTGGAGTCATTAAGGGCGTCACAGTCACTGGCGCAGTAATCACTTCCGCTGGAATTGTCTTAGCGGCGACATTTGCAGTACTTGGTCTGCTTCCACTTGTACCGCTTGCACAACTCGGATTCGCAGTTGGTTTCGGTGTACTTCTAGATACCATCATTGTTCGCTCAATCTTGGTGCCCGCTATGGTTCACGAAATTGGACCAAAAATCTGGTGGCCATCTAAGTTGCAGAATAAATAGGTTCGCAATTTAGATGTATTTAGTAATTGGTGCTGGTCTTGCAGGGTTGAGCGCGGCTCTGACTCTGCAAGAAGCTGGCACGGAAGTTACCGTACTTGATTCTTCCGATAGGGCCGGCGGTCGCGTCGCAAGTGATCTAATTGATGGATTTACTCTCGATCGTGGATTTCAACTATTGAATCTAAATTATCCGGAAGTAAAACGCCTAGGGATCGAGCGCGATCTAAATTTTAAAGAGGCACCGCGCTCGGTATGTATCTCATTTGATTCTAAATATGTAAATCTAGGTGATCCGCGCCGCAATTTCTTCTCTGTTTTTTCATCTAAATCAGGATCATTAACCTCCAAGATATTATTCTTAAAGTATTTAACGTCCACACCTTTACAACTAGAGAGCGTCGAAGCACATTTATTACGGTGTGGAACTGCGGATCTGTACCAGAAAGTGTTGAAGCCTTTTTTGCAAGGAGTGTTTCTCGCCGATCCTGCTCGAGTTAGCGCGGTGGTCGGTAGAGAGATCATTGGTAACTTTATTTCTGGGCGTTCGGGAATCCCGTCTGAGGGCGTGAGTGCGCTTCCAGCCACGATGGCTAAGCGAGTAAAAACTTTGCACCTAAATACCCGAGTTGAAGAGATTCGAGAAGGTTCAGTAATAACGAATAAAGGTGAATTTTTGGCCAAGAAGATTATCGTTGCTACTGATCTAACCACCGCTGGGCAACTCTTAGGCTCTGATCAGGTAACACCTCTTTTAAGTTCGATTACTTGGTATCACGCAACTAATAATGCGCCTACAAGTGATGCGCGACTTGTACTTGATTCGCAAAACCGCGGACCTGTAGTTAACTCAATCGTAATTTCAAATCTGTCTAGTAAATATGCACCAAATGGGCAATCTCTCATTTCCTCAACAACAATTTCACACGCTTCCGAATCAGAAGTTCGCAGACATTTAGCGCTTATGTGGGGCGCTAACACAGGGGATTGGCGCTTCTTAGCAAAGTATGAAATTCACTCTGCGCTTCCATTATTTGCCCCCGGATCTGAACGGGCTAAGAGTTTGCGCGTTAGTGAAAATATTTACCGCGCAGGAGATTACTTAACTGCGCCTTCGCAGAATGGCGCGCTACTTGCAGGGCGTTTAGC
>CAESAF010000003.1_pt1 | contig 21773 bp, 17 predicted proteins | sample 7263641 | NCBI WGS metagenome assembly CAESAF01 (sample SAMEA6814064, study PRJEB35770) | uncultured Actinomycetes bacterium | biome: Freshwater; feature: Freshwater reservoir; material: water | place: Czech Republic | collected 2017-05-23 | depth 30m m
AGCTCTGAAACGAGTTCATTCCCGCGGCGAAAAGATGGTGCAAATTGAGTATGGGTAACCCCGCTTGCAATAAGCGCTGCATATAAATGTTGCGCAGCGCGTGAGTTTCCTGATATTTCCAAATGCGCACTTTGGCGAGCGCTAACTTTAGAGATTCCCGAATCCAAGACGCTTGGTAACCAGCGCGATACGGTTAACTCAGGTTTTATCCGTTTTTTGATTTGCGCAAAAGATGCATCTTTACTGTAATCACCACTTTTTGCAGCGCGCTCTGCGATATTGGAGATAAATCTTTCGGAAATTTGAATCTCACTTGCTTCTGTCTCAAAGAATTCGCAGCTTCGCAGCTCGTTAACTAAGGCTGATACTTCCTCGGCGGATAAGGAAAAGAATTTGGCAATTTCTTCGCTACTTGCCCCCAGTCGGAAGGAGTTATAAATCGCGGGGGCGCTTTCGAAAGTTAGAGAGATTCGCTTACGCATCGTCCCTATAAAAAATTCATTTGAGCGCGCTGTGGCATATAGGCAAATGCCAGATTTAAGGGTGAGCTTCATTGCTTGAGTTGTCATCTGCGAAGAATTGGCGATTAGGTTAAATCGATGTAGCGCGGGCTGTGCATTAGGCGAAGATGAGCTTTAGAACTTTGACTAAGGGTATAAAAAAGAATTCACCCCGTGCTCCTCAATAGTTGAGGCGCACGGGGTGAATCTCTAAAGTCTTTAAGACTTGTTAGTGAAGTTACTGAGCCTTGCCAAGAATTCTGTTGACCTTGGTGCCACAGACTGGGCAGATGCCCTGTGCCATGCGACGACCAGAGTCTGAGATCTTCACAGTGCCTTCGAAGTCACGCTTCTCCTTGCACTTAACGCAGTAAGCGTCACCCTTGTATGTCTCTGCTGTCATAATTGCCTCCAATCGCCGAATGGGCTCTGAGCGCCCACGCGTGCAAGCCTGACGATACCCCTGACTACGCTCAAATACGCTGAACTAGCCCCTGTTTGTGCGTAGTTTTTTTAGCTCAACAGGCTCAGCCAAGGCTCGTTCGGCCGCCTCATAGCCATCAAGATATGCGCTGGCCAGTTCTGCCCCCTCAAATCGGGCTAAAACCTCGGTGAAGGCTTCCCCATGGTCAAAGTGCTCAAGGTGGATCGCCTCATGGAAGAGCACGTAATCCAGGGCGTAATCGGGGGCGAGTTTTAGCCGGTCTGAAATCCGAATCGTGCGATCAACGCTGGTGCATGATCCCCAGCGCTCGCGCATTGGCCGCCAGTTAACTGAGGCAGGTCGCGCCGTTATCTCAGGGGCTAGGGATATCAGTAGTTCGGCTGTGCGCTGCATGAGGGCTTCTTCGCTGGGTATCCGCGAAGATTCTTGGCTACGAATCTTCGCGATCATCTCAGGGACTATCGCGTGCTCATCTGCCTTACTCATCCGCGCCGGAATCGAGACGATGATCCGTCCACCTTGGCGATAGGCCGAGATATTTCGCTTACGCCTTGCCGAGCGAATCACAATGATCTCGCCCTCTGAAATTCCTGGCAGGGTTAGATCATCATCTTCTGATTCATCCAAAGCCATGGATGAAAAGTACTCCTGCGCTCGGCTAATTAGATTTATATCGACAATATCTAAAGTACGTGTTGAGAGATTTAGCTATAAGAAATTTTCCATTACATTGCAAATTACAGGTGTGTCAAATCCCAAATTATTTGATTCTAAGGACTTTTGGACATAAGTTTCGCTTACGAAGTCCTCGGATAACTCTTTGATCTATCTGCAAGGGGAAGGCAGATAATTCAAAGTAGCGGCCGGGGACTTCGCTTTTCTTTGCCCGAGAGTCTAACAATTTAAATTAAACCCGAGAGATCATCGGGAATCGAAGTACTAGCTAAAAACTTTTCTGGGCTCAGCAAATCCTCAGCAGTTGGTAATAACCCGCTCCAGATTTGATCGCGTTCAGCTATCGATTTAACTTCGCGAATCTTCTTCCAGAACGCGCTCGCTTCACGAGTTAACTTAGGTGAGACTTCTAAACCAAGCATTGACGAGAAGAGTTGTTGTGCGGGAGCAGCAGCAGCGCGACGACGTCGCAGCGTTTCTCTAAGTTGTTCTATTGCAGGTAGGCGATCGCCTGCAGCTAATGAAATTACTTCATCTGTCCAACCATCAATTAGCGCGAAAACGGTTTCTAATTTTGCAAGGGCAATCTTTTGGGCTGGCGATTCTTCCGGTGTGAATATTCCGCTATCTAAAGCAAAGCTCATCGACTCGGGATCGAGCGCACCTTCACCCATATTTTCCTGCATGTTTTCGAAAGCAGTCTGCGCTTGGCGCTGAATCGCATCAATATCTATATGGATACCTTTTCCATATTCAACTATTGAACTTTGAATATAAGAAACCAGCCAAGGGTTATTTGCAAAGAGGCGAGCCACTGCGCCTTCGCGCAATGCGTGAAAGATAAATACTTCTGACTTTGGAATCTCTAACTCGCTTGCCCAGTTCTCAATGTTTTCAGGGATTACTACCGGGTGCGCTGGGTCTAGGAGCGAAAGGCCTACATCGTGGGCGCCCGTGACTGATGCCGCCAAAGTGCCGATTGATTGGCCCAACTGCGTTGCGATCATTGTGGAGATAAAGGAGCGCAGCATCATCGTGATCATCTCGATCGGTGGCTGGCTTTCCGCGCTCTCACCGGCTTGGGCGTTCATGGCCTGGTCAAGTAAATCTGAAATTGCACTTGATAACCCGGCTGCTAAAGGTTCAATTGTTTTATGCCAACCAGAAATAGTTTGATCTACCCAATCTAAACGCGTCGCCGAAATTGGCGTAACGCTAGTTGCCGGAAATGAGAGCGCTTCATCTAACCAAATTTCAGAAATCTCAAATGCGCTGGCGACAACCGCTGACTCTTTGGTGCCAATAGGTTTTAAACCTTGGGTAGTTACAAATTTCTTAGCGATATCTCGAGCCGTTGAAATTGAGAGCACTTCTTCTTTACCGCCGCCGCTCTGACCACCTTGTGTTGCGTTTGTCGCGTTAGAGAAAAGTGTTGTGAAAGGGTTTACAAATCCAACTGGATTGATTCCAAGTTGTTCAAATTGCGCCTTCATCTGCTCTTGCATCTGGCGCATCATGGCTTCAAAATCTGGCCGGTTATTTTCCGGATCGTTGGGATCGTTAGGATCGTTAGGATCGTTTGGGATAAAGCCAAATCCAGCCATAACGTGACCCCAATCTCTAATTTTAAATTAAAAGCGTGCTAATTGTGTAAAACACCACCGATGCGAGATTTCTTCCCACAAGAGATAGGCTACCTAACATGTCCAACGCATTTGCAGCTCTAATCTGGTGGGTTGTTCCACTGGCTGGGTTATTAGGCGCGCTTGGCTATGTTTTATGGGTTACTCAATTTAAGTCGAAGTTCGAATCTGAAACTACGCGCTCCGTGACTCAATTTCAGCGATTCCAAGATTCTTTCCGCGACGCGGAGATAACTATTGCGGGCGAAGACGAAACCATTGACGATGTTGTCATTCCGGGCGAAGCTAAAGCGAGCGATGCTCCATAATCGCCTCCCACGCTTAGCCACCGCAACCCTTACCTTATTTTTCGGCCTTGCCCTTTTTGCCCCACTTCCATTTGTTGTTCTAACGCCAGGACATGCACAAGATGTAGTTAACAAAATAATCACACCGTCGAAAAGTGCTTCACCAGCATTGAAATTCTATAAATCAGATGGCCACATCTATCTCTTATCAATTTTGATCACCAACCCAGATGCATATGTGACCAGTGCTGAATTGATCTATTCGTGGGGCAGGAGTGATTTCTCGGTGATGCCTCGCTCACTTTTCTACAGAGATGGCGTTAACGCATCGATAGAGAAAGCCGCCGCCAAGACCCAGATGGTTGATTCGCAGCTAAGCGCTAAGGTCGCCGCCCTCAGTTATTTACAGAACAACTACCCGGATCTAAACACCAGCACCATTGCGCCAAGTGATATTTCGATTTCGCTGGCAAAGACTGGCGGACCTAGCGGCGGATTAGCTTTCGCCTTAGGGATCATTGAACTCCTTACCCCCGAGAATATTTTGCTCGGTCGTAGCGTTGCATCGACAGGAACTATTGATGAAGAGGGAAATGTGGGTGCGATAGGTGGCGTTGCAGAAAAGATCTTGGCGGCGCAAAAGGCAGGCGCTACGTTGATTCTGGTCCCTACAAGTAATTGCAAAGATCTCGCACCTGGCGTTGCAACTATTCCAAAAGGTATAAAAGTAGCGGCGGTAAACACTTTGAAAGAGGCGTTAATCGCTCTTAATTCGGCCACCCCGCGCAGTTGCGCTAACTTAGGAGCATGATGAAAAAACCAAGCCCATTAGCCCTCACCTTTATTATTTTGGCGGTTATCGCTGGAGGCCTAGTTGCTCTAAGCGGCGTCTATGTTGATTGGCTCTGGTTTAAATCAGTCGGGTTCACAGGTGTTTGGTCAACTGTACTTACGACAAAAATCTCACTCTTTCTCGTCGCTGGCTTTCTTACCTCGCTAATAATTTCCTTAAATGTATATATCGCATATCGCCGTCGCCCATTTGATGTTTCTATGGCAATGGAAGCCGACAATCTAGAACGTTATCGCGCCACAATTGATCCAATACGTAAATTATTCTTCGCAGGAATTGCATTGGTTCTCTTCTACTTTGGCGGCTCCACCGGAATTACACTCTGGAGCTCTTGGTTGCAGTTTAAAAACTCGACGGATTTCGGAGTTAAGGATCCTCAGTTCGGGCTAGATATTTCATTCTTCGCATTCCGTTTGCCATTCCTACAAACTCTTATTGGTTGGGCTATTTCAACGCTAATTTTGGCAACACTAGCCAGCGTTGCGGTCCACTATGTTTACGGCGGAATTCGCCCGCAGCTGCGCACTGAACGCATATCCGTAGCCGCGCGCGTGCAACTCTCCATTCTTCTTGGACTAATCGTTTTGATAAAGGCCGTTGCATATTGGTTTGATCGTTATGCACTCGCTTTAAAAGAGAGCAGGCTGATTACGGGTCTGACCTACACCGATGTAAATGCAACGCTTCCTGCCAAATCGATTTTGGCAGCGATCGCGGTTATCTGCTCACTTCTTTTCTTTGCAAATATTGTTCGCAAATCATTGATCTTGCCTGCAGCCGGAACCGCACTGATGGTCGGCGCATCTGTCTTAATAGCCGGTGTTTATCCTGGCGCCGTACAACAATTCCAGGTAAAGCCATCTGAATCATCTAAAGAAGCCCCATTTATTCAGCGCAATATCGACTCAACTCGTGATGCGTATGGAATAGCTGATGTGGAGATGAAAGATTATCAAGCGACGCTTTCTACAAATTCTGGCCAACTAGCTAACGATGCTGCAACCATTGCAAATATTCGTTTGATGGATCCAAACGTTTTATCTGCGACCTTCCGCCAATTGCAACAAATCAAGCCTTATTACACCTTCCCAGAGTCTTTGGATATTGATCGCTACACCGTAAATGGTGTTCAGCGCGATGTTGTTGTTGCGGTACGTGAACTCAATATCGATGGAAACCCAAGTCGTAACTGGATTAACGACCACTTGGTATATACGCACGGTTTTGGTTTTGTATCTGCTTTCGGAAATTCAGTAGATGCCGATGGAAAGCCAAGCTTCCTCGTAGGAGATCTTCCTCCGACAACCGGACTTGGAAAATTTGAACCACGCGTTTACTTTGGTGAGAACGTTCCAGATTATTCAATCATTGGTGGACCAAAGACTGACACCCCAGTCGAATTCGATTATCCAGATGATGCATCATCAAACGGTCAGAAGAATTACACCTACACCGGTAAAGGTGGAGTTCCAATGGGTGGCTTATTTAATAAGTTGCTCTTTGCCATTCAATATCAGGAACAGCGAATCGTTCTTTCCAATTTGATCAACTCAGAATCCAAGATTCTCTATAACCGTTCGCCACGTGAGCGCGTTGCTAAAGTTGCACCGTGGTTAACTTTGGATGGAGATCCATACCCAGCGATCGTTGATGGAAAGATCCAATGGATCATCGATGGCTATACAACTAGCGCTGGATATCCATATTCACAGACGACTTCACTTAGCTCGGCCACAACGGATGCGCTAACAACCAACTCAAATTCGATCACTGCGCAGACAAATAAGAACATCAACTACATCCGAAACTCTGTAAAAGCCACAGTTGACGCCTATGACGGCACTGTTGTTCTCTACCAATGGGATGAGAAAGATCCAGTTCTAAAGACTTGGATGAAGGCTTTCCCAAATACAGTGACTCCGAAGAGCAAGATGTCAGCTCAACTTCTTGAGCATATCCGCTATCCGGAAGATCTCTTCCGAGTACAGCGCGATGTACTTAGCTCTTATCACGTACAAACTTCCGCAGCGTTCTACGGCGGACAAGATTTCTGGCGTGTACCTCGCGATCCTTCAACTTTCGGTGCCAACGCAGGAGCGCAACCTCCTTATTACATGACGCTAGAAATGCCAGGTTCAAATAAACCAACATTTACTTTAACAACACCGTTTGTTCCACGCGGAGGTCGTGAAAACTTATCTGCATTCGCTGTAGTTGATTCTAATTACGGCCCGAATTACGGAAAAATCTCCGTATTGCAACTACCGCGCAGTACCAACGTCGCGGGACCTTCACAAGTTGCTTCTAATTTTGAAGCAAAACCAGAAGTAGCCAACTCGCTATCACTTCTTCGCCAAGGTGGATCAGATGTTGTGCTCGGTAACTTGTTAACACTTCCGGTTGGTGGTGGTTTGCTTTATGTACAACCGGTATATGTGAAGGCAACTTCTAATACAGCTGCATATCCACTTCTTCAGAAAGTGCTCGTCTCATTTGGCGATGTAATTGGTTTTGATAGTTCGCTCAAGGGCGCGCTAGATCAAGTATTCGGTGGCAACTCCGGAACTTCTACATCTGGCACTCCAACGACATCAACTACCGATAATGCATCTGCAGATCTAAAGACTGCACTTCAAAACGCAAAGCAAGCTATTGCTGATGGAAATGCAGCACTTGCTAAGGGAGATTTTGCAGCGTATGGACGCGCACAAGATCGTTTAAAGGCTGCACTCGCTGCCGCTATTGCTGCAGAAGGACGTAAGTAATTCTTATTCGCTAAATAGGCGGATTTGGCTATTGCTGGCCCACCCTTTAGACTGACACTTCCGACGCGGGGTGGAGCAGCTCGGTAGCTCGCTGGGCTCATAACCCAGAGGTCGTAGGTTCAAATCCTGCCCCCGCTACTAGAAAAAGGTATTGATATGTCTAAGCACGTAAAAACAGAGATCGATATCAAGCATAAAGATCGAAATCGCGCGACCGTTTTCTGGCGTGGCATTCTCGCATTTCCAGTAATGATTTTTGTGGCAACTTTTGCTCAGTCATCTTTTAACAGTGGCGAGAATTGGGCAGCCGGCACCGCAGGGTTAATTGTTATCCCAACTGTTTTAGCGCTGCTTTTCCGCCAAAAATACCCAAGCTATGTACTAACTTTCAATCACGCTCTTATCGAACTTTCAACTCGCTTAGCAGCATATGTCTTAATTTTAAATGATAAATATCCTTCAATTGAATCGAATTCAAAAGTTTCAGTTGTATTTCCGGATGTTGACGGCGGAAAGAAGTTAAATCGTGGCCTTCCTCTGGTTAAGTGGATTCTTGCAATTCCACATTACATCGTGGGAATTATCTACTTGTTAATTACACTATTCGTTACTTTCATTGCCTGGGTACAGACATCAATAACTGGAAAGTATCCTCGCTGGGCTGGTGAGATTGTCTTTGGCACAATCGCATACTGGAACCGTGTGCAGGGTTACATGCTCTTGCTAGTTACAGATAAGTATCCAACTTTTAAACTAAAGTAGTTTTAAAGTTAAGTAGCACTACCTAATTCTTAAAGAGTTTGTAACAACAAATAACGAGCTAACAGCCATTGCACCAGCTGCATACATTGGGGTTAACAATCCTGCTGCAGCTATAGGTATTCCAATTACGTTATAAGCAAATGCCCAAGCTAAATTAGATTTAATGGTTCGCAGCGTGCGCTTTGAAAGAGTTAGCGCATCGACAACGCTCATCAACTCAGGGCGCATCAAGGTAATATCCGCGCTCGAAATTGCTGTATCTGTGCCAGTTCCCATCGCCATACTCAAATCTGCGGCGGCAAGTGCTGCGGCATCGTTGATGCCATCACCAATCATTAAAACCGTGTGGCCAGCATCTTTTAGAGCGCTCACTCGCGCTAATTTTTCGTCAGGCAGGGCGCGAGCAATTACATTCTCGCCCTTGATTCCAACTAAGCGCGCGATCGCACCGGCGCTCTCTTCGTTATCGCCGGTGACCAACCACGGGGTAGCACCAATTTGGATGAGGGCAGAGATAGTTGCTGCAGCATCTGTTTTAACTTGGTCGCCAACTGCAAATACTGCAATAGCAACTCCATCCCAGGCAAGAACAGCGACAGATAGGCCTGCTTCTTCACCGCGTTCAATTGCATCAGTTATCGCTGGATCAAATGTTGTTGTGCTGTGTGCAATTGCTTTCGGAGTACCGATAAGAACAACTGGCGAGATTGCACTTAGTAATACTCGACCAGCAACTCCTGCTCCTGGTGTTTGCGTGAATTCAACGACCTCGTGGCGGCTAGCGCCCTTGGACAAGGCAAATGATGCAATGGCCTGTCCAACAGGATGATCATTAGCCAATTCAAGAGAAAGCGCAGTAGCTAAAATGGTCTTTTCATTTAGCGAAGTTGAATAAGTTGTTCCCAAGACTTTATGCGCACTAGTAGGAATAGTTGCATCATGAACTTTCATCACACCGGTGGTGAGAGTTCCAGTCTTGTCGAGGACAACTACATCCACCTTACGAGCAAGTTCTAAGACGCGAGGTTGCCGCAAAACGATTCCACGAGATGCACCGCGCCCCGAAGCCACCAGCAGAGCAACTGGTGTTGCTAAGCCAAGTGCGCAAGGGCAGGCAATTACAAGAACGGTAATTGCAATCTGAATTGATTGCGCCAAGGAAGACCCGGCACCATCATTTCCTAAGTAATACCAAGCGAAGAATGTAGCGACTGCAAGGATCGTGACAACTGGGACAAAGACTGCGGCGATCTGATCTGCAACTCTTTGAATAGGGGCTTTCTGGCCCTGTGCTTGAACCACCATTGCAGTAATGCGAGCTAGTTCAGTATCACTGCCTATACGCGTTGCTCTAACAATTATTCGGCCATTGTTATTAAGCGATGCTCCGATCACCCGAGAGCCAGGTGAAACTTCAATCGGCACAGATTCGCCGGTTAACATTGAGTTATTTACAGAAGAAATTCCAGATATAACTAAGCCATCTGTAGCAACGCGAGCACCTGGTTTAACTATGAAATCATCGCCAATGGCAAGTTCGGATATTGGGATAATCACTTCTAACCCGTTGCGCAGAACTGTCACTTCTTTCGCACCTAAAGAGAGCAGCGTAGATAGCGCGGTGCTTGCACGACGCTTAGCTCGTGACTCAAGGTGGCGACCAAGAATCACAAAGAGCAGAACGCCTGCGGCAACTTCTGTGTAAACATCACCCGTACCAGTGGCATTGGCATAAATAGACCAGCCAAATGCACTTAGCGAACCGAGTGATATCAATGAATCCATTGTCGGATGAAATAAATTGCGAATTGCCGCACGATGAATCGGGAATGCAACAATGAGAATCAGCGGTGTAGTAAGTCCGATGGCAAGCCAGGCAGTTGGCGAATAAAGCGGCGGTAGGATATTTAAAGAGTTAAGTGTATTGAGAATTAGCTCATCTAATTGGGCGTGCCATTGGTGCACCATTGAAATTGCAATAGTTGGAACTGCCAAGATAATTGCAAAGAAAAGTGCAACTCCAGATTTCTTACTATGCATCACCGGCGTTGCGCCATCTTCAATCAGGGTAGCGCTGTAACCAGCGCCTTTGATCTTCTTAATTATCTCGCTGCTTTTAACTTCTGCTGGAGCCAAGATATGAACCGTCTCGGTTGCAAAGTTAACGCTCGCACTCACCCCACTGATTGAATTAAGAGATTTTTCCACCGTATTAACGCACGATGAGCAGGTCATTCCGGTCACTGAAAAGGTACGCGGGCTTAGAGATGTCTTGCTCAAATCAATTGCTTTACTCTGCTTTTCAGGCTCAACACTTGGAGGGCGAGAGAGTTCTATTTTTATATCCTCAACGGCCATTTAGTTTTTCTACAATCTCTCGGTGGATGAGCGCGTTTGTTGAAAGTCCGCTGCCGCCCAGGCTGCCATCAACGCCTGCAACGCTAGTGAATCTTCCGCCCGCCTCGCGCACAATTATGTCGAGTGCGGCCATATCCCAAATTGCAAGCGTTGGCTCGACTGCAACATCTACCGCGCCTTCTGCAACTAACATATGCGACCAAAAGTCACCGATGCCACGAGTGCGCCAAGCGCTGGCTAGTAAATCTTGAAATGGAGCAAGTCGCTCGCCCCAACCGCTGAAGTCAGAGTAAGAAATAGAAGCATCTTTAATTTCAGAGACTTGCGAAACGGTAATTTTCTTTGGAGCTGACTTATTTACCATAACGAATGCGCCATTTCCTTCGCTGGCATACCAACGCCGAAAGAGCGCTGGAGCGCTCACGACTCCGACAACGACAACTTCTGTTCCATCGCTCTGTTTCTCAATTAAACCGATCAAAGTTGCCCAAGTTGGGACACCGCGTAGAAAGTTTTTTGTGCCATCAATTGGATCTATTACCCAATATCTATTTGCGCCAACACCATCGATTCCAAACTCTTCACCAACAATTCCATCTTCTGGACGATGGCTTTTAAGTAAGGCGCGGATCGCTTCCTCGGAAGCTTTATCTGCATCGGTGACCGGCGTGTTATCTGGCTTGGTTGTAACTTGTAAATCTATTGATTGATAGCGCGTTAGCGTAATTGAATCTGCAGCATCTGCCAGGCGCATTGCAAGCGCTAGGTCATTGCCCCGCGTAAAAGACATGTTGTCAGTCTAGCGCGGGCGGGTTTGAATCTTTAAGTTCTAACAGTGAACGCAGACTTGCTACGCGCGCGCTTCTCTCGTTATTTACAACACCTTTTGGCGCTGCCCATTCATTTAACTGGCAGCCCACTTCGTGGTGAGAACAATTTGGCATGCAACTTTGTGTCACTTGATAAAGGTCTTCAAAGGCTGCAACTATGCGATTGGAATCTAGATGTGCCAGACCAAATGCGCGAATTCCCGGGGTATCGATAATCCACCCCTGAGACGGTGAAAGATCGGTAGCTAAGGGGAGTGCAATTGCACTGGAAGATGTATGCCGCCCACGACCTGTTACATCATTTACATCACCTGTTACGCGATCAGCATGCGGAACCAGAGCATTTATTAGCGTTGATTTACCAACTCCTGAGTGCCCAACAAGAACTGAAGTTTTACCATTTAACATCGAGAAAAGTTTTGCAAGATCTGCTTCCCGAGAATCAGATTTAATTGCAGCTGTTGCAATTTCAACGCCGAGAGTTTCGTATTCGTGTAGGAAATCGGGTACTGCAGCAACATCTGTCTTTGTGACTAAGAGAATCGGTTTGATATTTTCGTGAAAGGCGCAGACCAAAAATCTGTCAATCAGCCCGCGCCGCGGTTCTGGGTTTGCTGCTGCAACAACAATTACAAGTTGATCAATATTTGCGACAATGGTGCGCTCCATCTTTGCCGCATCATCTACTGTGCGACTTAAACTGTTTCTCCTTACTTCGATTGAAACTATTCGCGCAAGTGATCCTTCTGTTCCAGATACATCACCAACTAAGTTAACTAAATCTCCAACCACCACAGACTTTGGACCCATTTCGCGGGCTTTCATGGCGGTGACAATAATTCCCTCGTTAGTTATGCAAGTTGTACGGCCGCGATCTACTGTGGTTACTAGTGCTTGGATCGCATCAGAATGTGAAGGACGATCTTTACTGCGCGGGCGCGTACGGCGCGCGGGGCGAATACGAGCGTCGGACTCGTCAAATTCGCGAGGTGTCATGAGATCAAACTCTGCCAAAGTCCAGGAAAGTCTGGAAGCGTTTTACGAGTTGTCGCAACGTTTTCTATCTCAATGCCAGGAACAACTAAGCCAATAACTGCGCCGGCTGTGGCTAAGCGATGATCATCGTAGGTGTGGAAAGTTCCAGCGCGCAAACCTTCGCCAAATTTACCGGCCGGTGTAATCCGCAGTGATGTTTCCTCTTCCACGACATTGCCACCAAGTGAGTTGATTTCGCGGGTTAGCGCGGCCAATCGATCAGTTTCATGTAAACGCAAGTGCCCAATTCCGCGCAAATGTGATGGTGAATCAGCAAGAGCAGCTAGGGCAGCAATAGCAGGAGTTAGCTCTCCAACATCGTGCAGATCGATATCAATTCCATGGATACTCTCACCACCAGTAATGGTTAAGCCATCATCACGTAAGGAAGTATTTGCACCCATCTTCGCCAAAATGTGACGCAGTTGATCTCCGGGTTGCGTTGTTTGCATAGGCCAATCTGCGATTGTGATTGAACCACCACAGACCATCGCAATTGATAAGAATGGTGCGGCATTTGAAAGATCGGGTTCAATTACTAAGTCAACGCCATTTAACTTGCCTGCTGCAACACTCCAACTTTGCGCGGCCTTATCGACAGTTACTTGTGCGCCAAAGTCGCGCAACATCTGCACCGTCATATCTATATGTGGCATAGATGGAAGCGGCCCACCCTTATGTGTTGCAGTTATTCCATTTGTTGTACTCGGTCCAATTAAAAGTAGCGCAGATAAGAATTGTGACGATGCACTGGCATCGATAGTTAGCGCACCACCAGGGATTGCGCCCTTGCTCTTAACAACCATTGGAAGTGAGTAGCGCCCGCCGTGTTCAATCTCAATTCCAAGTTCTTCTAAAGCAGCAATTACTGGAGCAAGTGGGCGTTCGTATGAACGGGGATCGCCATCGAATGAAATATCACCCGTTGCAAGCGCAGAAAGGGGCGGAAGAAAGCGCATTACCGTTCCGGCATTTCCAACATCGATTTTCGCCGGCCCTTTTAAGTGGGCTGGAGTAACTTTCCAAGCCAGATTTCCATCAACTTCGAGTTCGGAAATTCCAACGCCCATAGCTTTTAAGCCAGCAACCATAAGTTCGCTATCGCGCGAAAGCAGGGGGCGTTTCAAGATCGACGGGGCCTGTGCTTGGGCAGCGAGTATTAGCGCGCGATTGGTTACCGATTTTGATCCCGGAATTACTACTCGCGCGCTGACTGAGTTGCGTCCACGAAATGGAGCGGGCCAGAGCATAAGCGGCAGTCTACTCTCTACCTATGTGCGGACGTTATGCCCAAGCGCAGGGGATGGACGAGATCATTGAAAGATTTGATCTCGATGGATCACTCGTTGATAAATCGCTGCCACTTAATTGGAATATCGCGCCTACAAATGAGATCTACATAATTCGCGAAAATCAAAGTGGTCGAATTTTAGATTCGGCTTCGTGGGGGCTGATCGCACCATGGCATAAAAACTTTACCGAGGCGCGCAATTCCCAATCGCACGCTATAAATGCGCGCAGAGAATCAATTCACGAAAAGCCAACCTTCCGACAAGCATTTAGAACAACTCGTTGTTTGATTCCTGCAACCGGATATTACGAATGGGCAACAGCTTTAGGAAAGTACCCACCTAAGCAACCTTTCTACATAAGCCCGCAAGATGAAAATAAATCGTTATCAATTGCTGGGATTTGGAGCACGTGGAAGAGCGAAAGTGGTGCCGAAATTCAGAGCGCTGCGATTATCACGCGCGAAGCAGTTGGCGAACTGGCAACCATCCATAGCCGAATGCCAGTTTTCATGCCGGAAGATCGTTGGGAGATTTGGCTCGATCCGAAAAATCGGGAAATCGATACTTTAATTTCACTAATGGAGCTTTCAGATCCCGCTAAAGGTTTAGCAACCAGACCGGTTGCGCCGAAGGTAAACCTGGTCGCAAATAACGGTCCCGAATTGATCGCCCCCTTCGAACTCGGTGAAGCGCAGACGCTCTTTTAACTTCTCTTAAGTGGGCGTTTCCAACCTCTTTGGGATAGTGTTTAAGAGATGGCATCGAAAGATTTAGTCCTAGAAAGCGCTACCGATCGCAATGATCGGTTCGAGCGCGATGCCCTTGTGTTTATGGACCAGTTATACGCAGCAGCGCTTCGTTATACAAAGAATCCTGAAGATGCGCGCGATTTAGTGCAGGACACTTACCTAAAGGCTTTTAACTCTTTTCACCAATTCGAAGAGGGAACGAATCTGCGCGCTTGGCTCTATCGCGTTCTTACAACTACCTTCATAAATACTTATCGCAAAGATCAACGCCGGCCGCAATTAGCATCAGGTGAATTAGAAGATTGGCAATTAGCTGAAGCGCAATCGCACACCAGCGATTTAGGTAAATCTGCAGAAGTAGAAGCACTTGAGAATTTGCCAGATAGCGATATAAAACGTGCGCTACAGGAAATTCCCGAAGAGTTTCGCATCGCTGTTTATTTAGCCGACGTTGAAGGTTTCTCTTATAAAGAGATCGCTGACATTGTAGAAGTTCCTGCTGGAACAGTTATGTCGCGCCTACACCGCGGACGCAAACTCTTGCGCGAAAAGTTAGCTGATTACGCCAAAGAACTTGGCTACTCAACTGAACCGAAAAAGGCGAAGGGAGAGAAGCCATGAGCCATATCGAAGAGATTCCGTGTTTTGAAGTTCTCTCCTCAGTTGTATTTATCATTGAAGGTGCGATTGAAGAGGCTCGTAACCCGCAAGCGATCGCATCTCACTTAGATACCTGTCTGGCCTGCCGATCAGAAGTCGCGCACGAGCAAGAGATGCAATCTTTGCTACAAGATGTTCTGCGCAGAACTTGTGATGAAAAGGCTCCGGCGGATCTCCAAAATAGTATTCATGAAGCGCTATTACGTCAGATCAGCGGCGTTGGTATTACCGAAGTTGTTACTCAGTTCAGCATGACGGAGATATCAATTGAAATTGATGAGTTTGGAAATGTTGAGCACAGCGAAATCCAGATTGAACAGACGCATGTTCAACACTTTGTCGATGAAGAAGAGTAAAAGTTGATTTATGAAGCCCGCTGAAGAAATTGTTGGTGCCGTTGGATTTTCGGTGATGACCGTTCGCCCAGGTGATACCTGTTTGGCGATGGGAATTTCTGACTTACCGATATTAGCGCCGGGTCACTTTATGAGCGTTATGGAGAGCGCGTGTGTTGCAGCTCTAGTTGAGTTACTTGAAAATGGTGAAACTACTATCGTTGATAAATTTGATATATCGCTAATCGACTCAGTTGGAATCGGCACAGAAGTTCGTGCCACGGCGCGATGTATTGAAGTTGTTGATCGCACGATGATTTTTGAATGCGATGTTTATGACGGTGAACGTCATATCGCTTACTCTAGAATAGAAAGAACGGCGGTCGAGCGAGTATCTTTCCTCGCGCGAACCGCCGCTCAAGCAATAATTAAGCCTTCTTAGTTGCCCAGAAAATTTCTGCAATCTCATCGATCTTTGCGATCAATTTATCTGCAACTGCTACATCTTGCGTTCCCTTTGTACCGGCTGCTCCAGCTAACTTGGTTGCCTCGTTAAAGAGTGAGTGAAGTTGTGGGTATGCCTCAAAGTGAGGTGCCTTGAAATAATCTGTCCAGAGAACCCAGAGATGTTCTTTGACTTGGTGTGATCGCTCTTCTTTAATTGCAACTGAACGTGAACGAAAATCTGGATCTGGGTTAGCCGCATACTTTTCCATGCAAGCCTTTACTGATTGCGCTTCAATCTTTGCTTGCGCAGGATCGTATACGCCACATGGAAGATCGCAGTGTGCGTGAACAGTTACCTTTGGTGTGAAAAAGTTCTTCATTTTCTCTCCTCTATTCTTTTCTTTAATTCCAAACTTGTATGTGTGAGACTACCGCCCATGAGCGTCTTTGGCATCTTTGGGCGGGTAATCGTTGAAGGAACTTCAATGACGCCGACCTATAACCCGCAGGACTGGCTCCTAATTCGTAACCGAATCTTAAAGAAGCCGCTGACTTTAAATGAGGGCGATGTTGTTGTAATCGAGCGCGAACAACAACCCGGAATCCTTTACATAAAGAGAATTACCGAGATTGAAAGGGGCAGATCTGGGCCGGAAAGATTCTTTGTGCGAAGCGATAACGAATCAGGGACTGACTCTCGCACTTGGGGTTTATTGCAGAGTGAAGAAATAGTTGGAAAAGTGGTTGCGCGAATTAGGCGCGGATAACTTTAACTACTTCTTCTTATAACCTGCAGGACAAACTGGCTTAGTTCCGGTTATGACTTTTTTTGTTTTCCCCTTGATGCAAGTGATAGAAATCTTCTTCACCGCCGTATTGCTTGGGTTTGCAGATGGAGTTGGGTTTGCAGATGGAGTTGGGGCCACCTTCTCTTGCGTTAATTTTATTCTAATTGTCGGATCAGAGAATGTGAAGTTGTTTGCACTTAAGTTCATCCAACCGTTCTGAATTGAGAGCAGCTCAGTTGCGATATTGGTTGTCTCGCCGCCTTCTTTAGTGATCGATACAGTTGCCTGAATTGGAGCGTCAGTAAAGCCATAGATGCACTTTGCCGAATCTGCATTCATTGACAAGTTGTAGGTACCTTTATAGACGCTGCCATCTGCATCGAGATGCGCCCCCGCAACTTTGTAAGAGAGGAAGCCATCTTTTAGCGCCGGTGGCGACCAGCTATAGGCCATTGCATTTGTAGTCATTAATCCGTGCAACTTAGTCTTATCGTTTACGGTACAACTCCAAACTTTATTGGAATTTGATTGATCCATTCCCCAAAAAGAATTTGCCTGCATTCCTTGAAAGCGCCAAGTCGGTGTTGTGCTTATAGTCTTTAACCAAGGTTCAACTGCTTGGAACATTCCAGTGCCTTTGAGCGCGGGGTTAGGCTCGTGAATGCCACCACCGTCTTCAATCGCAGCCCCAAATCTTCCAAATTCAAATAGATCTGGGTGATTTGATGGCTTGCCGATTTGCGACTTTCCGGGACCGACGTATCTATTGTTTGAGAGCTGTTTATTCCAATCCATTTCTTGTAGTCCGGGAGATCCATTGATAGCGGAGAGCGGAACCCATGCGTGACCGAAAGGCACATTAATCGATGCGCCTTCCACAGTTAACAGAGTTGAATTTTTTGATAGCGGAACAGCAGAAACCTTCGTATCTTTCATTCTTCCAAACATCCAACCGGTTACGGTGTTATCCATTTGGAGTGAGAGTTCGATCTTCTGGTCTGCATAGAAATTATCAGCCAGCGCGCAGCGACCTTTATCAACTAGTACGCAGTCAAACCAATTGTCATAGGTGGTTACACCTGCTGGAAGCTGCGGGCCGGGAGAAACATAACCACTCTGCTGGCTGTAGTTCCAATAAATTGGATAGTAATTTCCGGTCTTAATCTTTACGGGAATCACTTGTGCGCTGTAACCGACAACGCTTTTATGTGCATCAGGTAAACCCGGCTGCGCTGTCCGGTACCAGTTAATCTGTAAATCTACGACGACTGCATAATCCAGCGTTCCACCTTTAGAACTAGCACCGCGCCAAACGCTGCCACCACCACCTGCTGGAAGTTGAAAAGCAGTGTCTTTTGGAAATTTATTTGTCTCTGCTTCATATTGCAAAACAGCGCTCTGCATTGCACCGGTTGAATCCGCAGTCTTTAAACTCTTAATACATACATCGGTGGAGTCATAATTAGCGGGGCAAGGTGGAACAATCACGGACACGCGTAAATTTTCAGCCTGCGCACACTTTGGATCAGAAACTGAAGCGCATTCCACGTTGTTTACATATCCACCAACTTTTGCGCCTGAAATCGAAGAATACGCGCCATAACCGGAGAAATTATCATCGGTAATTGAAAAGCCAAATGTGGGATCTGCTGGCTTAGTCGATGGATCAATCTGCAGAGGTTGAGCTGCATTCGCGCTGACAACACCCGCCAGAAAAATTACTGAGATTACGGAAGCTATAAGCCGGCGAATTTTCATTCTGCAAGTATAGGTAAAACAGCAAAATTAGCGAGTAAAAGCCTCATACATCAACGCTTTAGCTTCTTCTTCGTGCAAATGATGATTACCGGTAGCAGGTGATGCTGAAGCGCGACGCGAAATACGGCGAAGAACACGAGCATCAACGGCGGTTCCACCAATTACTTCTGTAGTACTTAGCGCAACGTGTGGCCATGGGCCTTGGTTTGCTGGCTCATCTTGAACCCAGAGCAAATTAGCGTTTGGATGTTTCTTGGCTTCAACTTCCATCTGAGCAACTGGAAGTGGATACAAGCGTTCGACGCGAACAATTGCTGTGCTGTTGTCATTTAAGCGCGCGCGTTCTGCAACTAAGTCGTGATAAATCTTTCCAGAGCAATAAATCAAACGTGTTGCGTTATTTACTGTCGCATCGCCAATTACTGGCAAGAATGTGCCAGAGGTGAAGTCACTAATTGAAGATGCGGCAGCGCGCAGACGCAGCATTGACTTTGGTGTGAAGACAACCATCGGACGACGCTTTGGATTAGCAGCATGGAAACGTAGCAAGTGGAAGTAAGAAGCAGGTGTTGATGGCTGAGCGATAGTCATATTCTTTTCAGCAGCAAGTGATAAGAAGCGTTCGATACGCGCTGATGAGTGATCTGGTCCTTGGCCTTCATAACCGTGTGGCAGAAGCAAGACAACCGATGAACGCTCGCCCCACTTTTGAAGTGCAGATGAGATGAATTCATCGATAATCGTTTGCGCACCATTTGCGAAATCTCCAAATTGGCCTTCCCACAAGACAAGGGCTTCTGGGCGAGCAACGGAATATCCATATTCAAAGCCCATTGCTGCATATTCAGAGAGAAGTGAATCAATTACAAAGAACTGACTTTGATCTGCAACCAATGATGAAAGTGGAGTCCAATCAGAACCATTTTCTTTGTCAACGATAACAGCGTGGCGATTACTAAATGTGCCGCGACGTGAATCCTGGCCCGCCAAACGAATTGGCCGACCCTCTTTAAGAAGTGATCCAAAGGCGAGCATTTCACCGGTTGACCAATCGATTGTTCCATCATTGATTGATTCAGCGCGCTTTTGCAATTGTGGAAGTAATTTAGGATGAACATGGAAGCCTTCTGGAATTGCAATCTGGGTGGCGGCAATTTCGCGAATTAATGGCTCAGAGATAAATGTAGGAACATCCTCGGCGTTAGGAACAATCGGAGGCTGGAAGTTTGGATCATGTTCCTCTTGGTAATTAGCTACTGAGGCATAAACTTCTTCAAGTTGTACTTGGTAATCACGCGCTAACTTTTCTGCCTCTTCCGGAGTTATATCGCCACGACCAATGAGTGATTCGGTGTAGAGAGTGCGGGTTGAGCGCTTGGCATCAATTAATTTATACATAAGTGGCTGTGTGAAACTTGGTTCATCGCCCTCATTGTGTCCGCGACGACGATAACAAACCATATCGATCACGACATCTTTGTTAAATACTTGGCGATACTCAAGAGCAAGGCGGGCAACGCGCACACAAGCTTCAGGATCGTCGCCATTTACGTGGAAGACCGGAGCTTCAATAGTTTTAGCAACATCGGTTGAATAACGTGAAGAGCGCGATGCGTGTGGGGCGGTAGTAAACCCAACTTGGTTATTTACAACGATGTGAACGGTTCCACCGGTGCGGTAGCCGCGAAGTTGTGAAAGTTGCAGAGTTTCGAAGTTAATTCCCTGTCCGGCAAATGAGGCATCGCCGTGCAGAAGGATTGGTAGAACAGAGAAGAGATCCTTAACATTTAAGCGATCCTGCTTTGCGCGAACAATGCCTTCAAGTACTGGATTTACCGCTTCCAAGTGAGATGGATTTGCTGCCAGGTAAATCTTGGTTTGCGCGCCAGATTCTGCAGTGAAAATGCCTTCTGTACCTAAGTGGTACTTAACATCGCCAGAACCGTGGACTTCATTTTCTTTGTAATGGCCTTGGAACTCTTGGAAGATCTGACCGTAAGACTTACCTGCGATATTTGCCAAGACATTTAAGCGACCGCGGTGTGGCATACCTATACAAACTTCATCCAATTTCTTCTCTGCCGCAGATGAGATAACCGCATCAAGTAGTGGAATTACTGATTCGCCACCTTCGAGAGAGAAGCGCTTTTGACCAACAAACTTTGTCTGCAAGAAAGATTCAAATGCTTCAGCATCGCTTAACTTCTGAAGGATTCGCAGCTGCTCTTCGCGTTCAGGTTTTGTAAATCCAACTTCGACGTGCTCTTGAATCCACTTACGTTCTTCAGGGTTTGAGATATACATATACTCAACGCCAACTGAACGGCAGTATGAGTCACGCAAAATACCGAGAATCTTGCGCAGCTTCATAAATTTCTCGCCACCAAATCCACCAGTTGCAAATTCGCGATCGAGATCCCACAAAGTTAGTCCGTGAGTTACAACATCTAAATCTGGATGAGAACGCTGTGCGTATTCCAGCGGATCGGTATCTGCCATTAGATGGCCATAAGTGCGGTAAGCCTGAATTAACTGCTGAACGCGAGCAGTTTTATTGATCTCTTCATCTTTAGAAAATTCAAAGTCAGAGGCCCAGCGAATTGGTTCGTATGGAATACGAAGAGCGGAGAAAATTTCATCGTAGAAACCATCTGCGCCAAGCAAGATTTCGTGAATGCGGCGAAGGAAGTCTCCTGATTGTGCGCCTTGAATTACCCGATGGTCATAAGTACTTGTAAGTGTTACGACCTTGCTAATTGCCATGCGCGCCAAAGTTTCTTCGCTTGCGCCTTGGAATTCAGCGGGATAGTCCATTGCGCCAACGCCAACGATTAACCCTTGACCTTGAACCAAGCGTGGAACCGAGTGAACTGTGCCAATTGTTCCTGGATTAGTTAGCGAAACCGTTGTTCCTGAATGATCTTCAACGGTAAGCGTTCCGGCGCGGGCTTTCTTTACGATCTCTTCATATGCGACCCAGAACTGTCCGAAATCTAAATCTTCGCAACCCTTGATTGATGGAACCAGTAACTGGCGACTGCCATCTGCCTTTGCTAAATCAATTGCAATTCCCAAGTTGATATGTTCGGGACGACCGAGTGCTGGTTTGCCATCTACTTCGCCATAAAACACATTCATCTCTGGCATTTGACGTAACGCTTTGATCATTGCATAAGCGATGATGTGGGTAAATGAAACTTTTCCGCCACGTGTGCGCTTTAAGTGATTTGTAATAACGGTGCGGTTATCAATCATTAACTTCGCCGGAATTGCACGAACGCTAGTTGCAGTAGGTACCGAAAGTGATGCTTCCATCGATGCGACAACTCGTCCTGCAACTCCGCGCAGAGGTTCCAAAGTTGAAGCACTTGGTGTAATCAAAACTGGAACTGGTTTAACTGGCGCTTGTGCCGGGGTCGGTGTCGAAGGCGCGGCTTGTGCAACGGGCGCGGCTTGTGCAACGGGCGCGGCAACAACGGGTGCGGCAACAACTGGTGCAGAAATTTTTTGCGCAGCTTTCGGAACTGGTGGTGTTCCGCCCTTTGGTGCTGATGCTGCTGGTGCTGCTGGAGCTGATGTAATTGGCGCAGA
>CAESAF010000004.1_pt1 | contig 20016 bp, 23 predicted proteins | sample 7263641 | NCBI WGS metagenome assembly CAESAF01 (sample SAMEA6814064, study PRJEB35770) | uncultured Actinomycetes bacterium | biome: Freshwater; feature: Freshwater reservoir; material: water | place: Czech Republic | collected 2017-05-23 | depth 30m m
GCGCTGGCTGGTGAATCCGCGACAGCAATTTTGAGTTATTACTACAGCGGAACAAAGGTGGAAACAGCCACCGAGTCACAGATTTTGCGTGTAAATATTGGTCATTTGCTTAAATCGTCAAAGGTAAAGAGTGATTCTAAAGGAGCAAAGTTACAACTCTTTGTCGGAGCACTCGCCGAGACTCAGACCGCTGAAGCGATTTTGACTTTACCGAGCAAAACAACGCTTAACGTAGATTTATCAAGCAGTCATTTAGATATTTCAACAACACGTGGATCCAAAATTACGCCAATCACTAATGGAAAGATATTTACTCTTCGCTGGAGTGGAACTCGATATATGGATGGTGCGCCAACAGTTATTTCTCTAACTCATGGTGCCTCGTCTGGTAAATATCGTTATGGACAGATTCAATTTAGAGTTATTAAAGATAAATCGTTGGGTAACCGTTTGGAAATAATTAATTTTGTAAGATTGCAGGATGAGTATTTATGGGGGATTGGCGAAGTACCGTCATCTTGGCCACTTGCTGCTCTGCAAGCCCAGGCGATTGCTTCCCGAACTTATGCTGTGGCAAAGTCTTTAACTATTCGAAGCGCATGTAGTTGTCACCTATATGGATCAATAAGTGATCAATCCTTCGTCGGATTTTCCAAAGAGAGTGAAGCAATTTACGGCCAATTTTGGAAGAGCGCTGTAGATAGCACTGCCGGCCAGATTATTACCTATGAAGGTTTGCCGATCTCGGCATACTTCACTTCATCCACTGGCGGCGTAACTGAAACTTCAGAGCATGCTTGGGGCACTGCATTGCCATATACATTAAGCGTTTCTGATACTGCCAGTGCTGATGTTAAATTAAATCCGAGATTTGCAACGTGGTCGAGACAGATCAGCCAATCAGTCATAGCAGCTGCATTTCTTCTACCCGATGTAATTTCGCTTCAGGTGCTTTCTTTAAACCCTTCCGGGACGGTCGATCAGATTCAGGGAACTTCTTCTGCTGGAGTAACTGCGACGCTAACAGGTGAAACTTTTAGGAGTAGAAGCAAGTTACCGTCTGCTTGGTTTTCTATAGTTATTGGGTAATTGCTAGTTGGCGTGAAGTATCGAGTTAAGTCCGCCCCAAGTACCCGTACGCACCACAACTTCTAAAGAACCATCCAAAGAGTTGCGCCTAAAGAGAAGATCATTGGCACCCGATAGCTCACCAGCTTTAACGATTTCACCATCAGGTAGACGAACTTTTGCAGCTGCGGTTATATAAGTTCCAGCCTCGATCACACAGTTATTGCCGAGTGAAATACCAAGTCCTGAATTTGCACCGAGTAAGCATTTTTCACCGACTGAGATAACTTCTTTTCCACCACCGCTTAGAGTGCCCATGATGGAGGCGCCACCTCCGACATCGCTTCCATCTCCAACAACCACTCCTGCAGAAATGCGCCCTTCGACCATAGAAGTTCCAAGTGTTCCAGCGTTGAAATTAACAAAGCCTTCATGCATAACTGTTGTGCCTGGAGCCAAATGCGCACCAAGTCGCACTCGATCGGCATCTGCGATACGAACACCCGACGGAATAATGTAATCAACCATACGTGGAAATTTATCCACGCTAAATACTGTGACGTGTCCAAACTTTTGGCGCAAACTTGCGCGGATTTCTTCAAAACCTTCCACAGGGCAAGGACCAGCAGATGTCCAAACAACATTAGCTAGAAGTCCAAATATTCCATCCATTACAGCACCATGTGGCTTGATAATGCGATGTGAAAGTAAGTGCAGGCGTAAATATGCATCGATAGCGTTCTGTGGGGCAGCAGCAAGATCAATTTCAATTGCAACTAACTCACGCTTTACTTTTCGAATTTCGTCTACTCCTACAAGTGAAGAAAGTGTTTTCTCTGGTTGACCTGTTAGAGCGCCGAGTGATGGATTAGGAAACCAAACATCGAGAACGGTCTCGCCAGATAAAGTTGCTATTCCGTGGCCAGATGCCAGCCTCGAAGATGCTTGCTGTGATGAAGACATGCGATAAGCCTAACCCCTATCCTTTGGCTCATGCGTATCGCCGTTTATTGCTCTTCCTCACAGACCATAGATCCAAAATATATTGAGTTAGCGCACGGTCTCGGCGCCGGAATCGCAATGCGATCCTGGGAGTTGGTCTCAGGTGGCGGACATATATCTGCAATGGGTGCGGTCTCGCGCGGGGCGCGTGAATCTGGGGGACGCACAATTGGCGTTATCCCACAACGATTAGTCGATATCGAATTTGCCGATAAAGAATGCGATGAACTCCATATTGTTGATTCGATGCGAAATCGAAAGGCGATGATTGAAGATTTATCTGATGCTTTTATCGCACTTCCAGGAGGCATCGGAACTTTGGAAGAGCTATTTGAAATTTGGGTTGGGCGCTTTCTAAAGTTTCATTCCAAGCCAGTAATTGTCTTAGATCCATTTGATTTATATGCACCTCTTGCAACGCTGATTGATCATTTAGAAGAACATGGATTTGTGAAACCTGGGCAACGAGAACTTTTGCACTGGGCAAAAAGTATTGATGAAGCCCTCGATATCGCAGCTGGTTCGAAGTAAATAGTTAATGATCTAACGATGAGCCACAATATACATATCTCGGTCAATCTCCCTTGTGGTCGCGATCGCGCTTGGCAAGAAATTGCTGATTGGGAGGGCCAAGGGCGTTGGATGTTACAAAGCAAAGTTTGGGTAACTTCCGAAATTCGCGAAGGAGTCGGAACAACGATTGCAGCATTTACGGGACCTTTCTATAAGCGCTATCCGCTATTTTCAAAATTTGGTTTGCTGGACACAATGGTCGTTACAAATTGGCAACCACCAACTCGTTGCGATGTGATGCATACCGGTAAAGTTTTAAAAGGCGTCGGATCCTTCGAGTTAGTTGAAATTTCAAAAAACAAGGTTCGATTTAATTGGTCTGAAGATATTGAGTGCTCTCGCCTGCAATTCATAGCGATATTCCCATTTTTATGGATTGGTGTACGAATATCACTGGCTCGCCTCTCCACATCGCTACGCCCACCCGAGTAACCTTGAGCCTATGACCGCGCCCTTATCCCTCCCGGATGCTTTGGCGCAGTTACCGGAGGAGGAGCGAATTATTTTGTCGCTTCATTATCTGCGTGCACTACCAAGCCGAGAGATCGCGCAAATGCTCGGAGTTCCAGAAAAATCGGTCGTGGCGGTAATGGCATCCGGAAAGGCGCGAATTACCGCTCTACTTGGGCTGGCTTAAGCCTCACTTGCCTCGCCGATTTCATACCTAGCCAGATATGCGAGATACTTATCCCCTGCAATACAGGTGTGGCCCATAAAGGCTCACTCATCTTCGGCGTTAAATAGGTAATAAAAGGAGACTTCCCAATGGCAGCCATGAAACCTCGTACTGGTGATGGACCGATGGAAGTTACAAAGGAAGCTCGCTCGCTAGTTATGCGAATTCCTCTTGAAGGCGGGGGACGCCTAGTCGTTGAAATGAATGCACAGGAAGCAAATAACCTCAGCGCTGCCCTCGAAGCGGCAGTTGCTTTAATCAAAAAGTAATTCAATTTAACCCAATTTTTCACCTGCCAACTGCACTTTCTGGGCTGGCACTCGCTAGCCTTTGGCAATCATGACCACCAAGACTGCGCCTAAATCTCACTCAAAATTCTCCGCCTCTTTGCTCACCCCGATAGAGGTTTCGGTTGATGCGCTCGCCGATTCTCAGGCGATTGCAATTGGTTTTATAGCCGATTCCACAACACCCACAACTTTTGATTTTCCAGCAAATGGCGCGCTGATAAAGAAATTGGAAAAGTTATTTGATTTGAATTTACGCGATGAACTGGAATTCTTCTCTGCAACCGGTAAAGCTGGAGAGTTATTTGAAATTCCAGTCTCATCTGATCAAATGCAAGCGGACCGAATACTTTTACTTGGGCTTGGAGATGCAACTACTCCGTCTCTTCGCCAAGCAGGTGCAGCGCTAGGTCGAAGGGGGCGAGGTAAAGCCACGGTAATCGCTTCTATCTGCGTGGCAAATCATGATCAACTAAAAGCTTTTGCAATTTCAGCACAGCTCGGTGCCTACATATGGACGCAAAAAACAGGGGCGACCCAAGAATTACCACAATTCTTATTTGCAACTGAAAACCACGATGTCATTATTGATGCGGGTGTAATCGCAAGCGCAATTTCACGAACACGCGATTTAATTCATACACCTTCAAATATCAAGACTCCACTTTGGATCGCAACCGAAGCAGAGAAAATTGCTGAAGAAAATGGACTAGAAATTCGAATTCTGGCTGGCAAAGAGTTATCCGAATTCGGAGGTTTGCGCGCTGTCGGAAATTCGTCACCCAATCCCGGGCCTCGTTTTGTAGAAATTACTTATCATCCGCGCGGAAAGAAAAAGAATTTTGGAGCACTACCGCATGTAGTAATCGTTGGAAAAGGAATTACCTTCGATACAGGTGGAATTTCTCTAAAGCGCCCTTACGACATCATGATGGCGATGAAATCGGATATGGCAGGTTCTGCCGCTGCGCTCGGAGCAATTAGCGCGCTTTCGCACTTTCAGCCACAGGTACACGTAAGCGTTTTAATGATGCTTGCCGAAAATGCACTTTCCGGAACGGCCCAGCGCCCAAGTGATGTAATTACTCAATACGGCGGAAAGACTGTAGAAATATTAGATACTGATGCCGAAGGAAGATTGGTATTGGCCGATGGAATCGCATACGCCGTTAAGAACTTAAAACCAGATTACATAATTGATATCGCAACTTTGACTGGCGCGGCAACCTTAGGTTTAGGAAGACAGCACGCCGCGATGTATACACGCGATGAAAAATTAGCTAAGAATTTCTTTGAAGCCGGTCAGCGCTCAGGTGATCGTGTTTGGCATATGCCGCTCGTAGATGATTACCAAGAAGCGCTAGAAAGTCCGATTGCAGATTTGAGTCATATAACGGCAAAGAAGAAATTTAGCGCTGGCTCAATTACCGCGGCTCTCTTTCTCGAACAATTCGCAGGCGATCACACCTGGGTTCACTTTGATATTGCTGGCGTAGCGCGCAGTGAAGCCGATTCTGGCGAAAACCCTAAAGGCGGAACTGGCTTTGGGGTCCGACTTCTTATCGAATGGCTAACGACTCTCAAATGATGATTGATCCACACACTTATGCAGAAACTTTCCTTCCCGAAGATGATGTAAAGCGAAATGCGCGCTCGGTTGGTGAAGAGATGGGTGCAACGGATGCCACCGCAGGTACAGGTGCATATCTAAAACATTTAGCTCATATTTTATCGGCTCAGTCTGTCGTTGAAATAGGAACTGGATCTGGAATAGGTGCTCTTTGGGTATTAGAAGGAATGATGGCAAGTGGAACGCTTACTTCGATTGATAATGAAATGGAACATAGCAACGCTGCAAAGAATGCGTTTTTAGATGCAGGTATTGCAGCAGCTCGCTTTCGCCTAATTACCAACCCGGCGATGGAAGTTGTCACAAAGTTGGCAGATCGTGCATACGACATGGTTATTTTCCGTCACGACCCCGAAGATTTACCTTTTGCGATCAATGAGGCACATCGTATTTTGCGAAGCGGTGGAGTCTTTGTTATTGATAATTTCTTTGGTGGAGAAAAAGTCTCAGATCCAGCACAGCGCGACCCAAAAACCGTTGCGCTCCGCGAGGCTGGGAAATCACTGAAAAATCAGGTAGACCTTTGGGTGACTTCGCTCATCCCGATTGGCGATGGTTTGTTACTTGCAACAAAACTGTAGGAAGATAGGCATATGAGTAACTCACAGCCATCAGGTGCACCTGGCACAAATGGACCTTGGTGGATACCTGCAACTAAGAACGGTAAATCGAACTTAATTACTCGCTCGAACGCGATTCTCTTAGCATTCGTTGCCGGATTGGTTGGTTCCATATTTGGGGCATCATCATCTGGATCTCTCTTTGGGCACTCTATAAATATTTCTCGTACATCTAACTCGATTGAACGCGCACCTGGGTCAGTTGCAGATATTGCAAAACGAGTGATTCCTTCAGTTGTATCAATTGAGGCAACCACCAAAGATAGTGGCTCAACAGGCACTGGTTTTATTATCGAAAGCAATGGCTACATTCTTACCAATAACCACGTAATCGCCGAAGCGGTAACAGGCAAAGGCACAATAAATGTAACTTTAAATAGCGGACAGGAATACACCGCCAAAGTAATCGGTCGAGATGCATCATATGATTTAGCAGTTCTTAAAATTGCAGTCACTGGATTGCCGGCTTTGCAATTTGGAGATAGCGATAAAGTGGCAGTAGGAGATTCAGTAATTGCAATTGGTTCTCCGCTTGGACTTTCCGGAACAGTTACTTTGGGAATTATCAGCGCTAAGAATCGCGCCGTGACTGCAGGAGAAACTGGTAGTGAGAACTCATTTATAAATGCTCTTCAAACCGATGCTGCAATAAACCCTGGTAATTCAGGTGGGCCACTTGTGGATTCAACTGGTTCTGTTATTGGCGTTAACTCAGCTATTGCGACATTGGGCACTTCTTTTGGTTCACAAAGCGGATCGATAGGTTTGGGTTTTGCGATACCTATTAATCAAGCGCGCAAAACCGCTGATCAATTAATTAAAAATGGAAAAGCCACTTACCCGGTCTTGGGAGTTTCTATAGATATGAAGTTTGATGGTGATGGTGCACTTATCTCCAAGACAGACAAGGCCATTCTTCCCGGAGGTCCGGCAGCAAAAGCTGGACTCAAAGCCGGAGATATCATCACAAAATTCGATGGTCGTACGATTGCGACCGCCGAAGAATTAATTGTTGCTATTCGCGCGAAAAGTGTTGGCGATAAAGTCGAACTTACATATACGCGCAACGGAGTCAGCGCAACAGCAACAGTTGTTCTGAACGCTGGAAAGTAGAAATATGTTCTTTGATTTTGGAGCAGGCGAAGTATTTGGTTTAGCCCTACTTGCGATCATATTGGTAGGCCCTGATCGACTACCTAATTTAGCTTCAGATGCAGCAAGATTAGTAAGAAAAATTAAAGCTCTTTCTCAAACTGCTACATCAGAGCTTCGCCAAAATTTAGGACCGGGCTTCGAAGACTTAAAGCCATCTGATCTGCACCCAAAGAAATTCATTAAAAAACATATTGCTAACGCCTTAGAAGAAGATGAAGCGACACCCGCAAAGTTCAAAGCGAAGATTGATCCAGATTTACTATGACAACACTTGAATTAGTACATCAAGCGTTGGCCACAGTTTCTGACCCCGAGCTACACCGCCCTCTGCCAGACCTCGGAATGGTTGAATCAGTCGCAATCAATGGCTCGCTAGCTGAATTAAAAATCCTGTTAACGATCTCAGGTTGCCCGATGCAAGATCGCTTGAGATCAGATATCACTGCAGCAGTTACTCAAGTCCCGGAAATTACTGAGGTTTCAATTGTTTTCGGGGTTATGTCTGAGGAGCAACGAAATAACGTTAAGAAATTACTTCGCGGCGGACGAGAAAAGTTCATACCTTTTGCACAACCCGAATCTTTGACGCGAGTTATTGGAATCGCATCCGGCAAAGGCGGCGTTGGAAAATCTTCACTCACCACAAATTTGGCAATATCTGCAGCTCAACGTGGGCTGCGCGTTGGAATTTTAGATGCCGATGTTTATGGGCACTCGATACCGCGCTTAATGGGGCTAATGGGCCAACGGCCCACAGCTATTGATCAAATGTTTATTCCACTTGAATCTTATGGAGTAAAAGTTGTTTCAATGGAAATGTTTAAACCAGAGCGCGCTGACGCCGTGGCCTATCGCGGTCCGCTTTTGCATCGCGTTCTAGAACAACTCTTATCTGATGCTTATTGGGGAGATTTAGATCTGCTCTTAATCGATCTACCACCTGGCACCGGAGATTTAGCAATTTCGCTGGGACAGTTAATTCCCACTTCTGAAATATTGGTCGTCACAACACCACAAATTGCTGCCGCCGAAGTTGCCGAGCGTGCTGGTCGAATTGCCCATCAGATTCACCAAAGAGTAATCGGGGTCATTGAAAATATGTCGGCCTTCCCTTGCCCCCACTGCAATGAAGAGATTGCGCTCTTTGGAGCAGGTGGTGGCGAAGAAACTGCGGCACGTCTTTCCACGCTAGTCGGAACCGATGTTCCGCTGCTTGGAAAAGTGCCGTTTAGTACCGAATTGCGCACCGGTGGCGACGATGGAAAACCAATTGTTGTAGCCGATCCAGATTCACCAAGTGCAAAGGCGATTTCAGAGATTTCCGCAAAACTGATGGTTAGAAGTAACTCTTTACTTGGAGTCAGGCTGGGGCTTAGTACGTAAGTCTTTTAGTAAATCTTCTAATTCATTACGCATAAAGTCGCGAGTTGCAACTTCTCCTAAAGCAATTCGCAAGCTGGCAAGTTCGCGAGTTAAGTACTCAGTATCTGCGATAGAACGTGAGTTTTGGGCGCGATCCTCATTTAGGGAAATTCGATCGCGGTCTGCCTGACGATTTTGGGCGAGCAAAATTAGCGGTGCGGCGTATGAAGCCTGCAATGACAAGATCAGAGTTAAGAAAATAAATGGATAATCATCGAATCGTAAATCTCGAGGTGCGAGCGAATTCCATAGAACCCAGGAGAGAACAAAGGCTGTCATGTAAACCAAGAATCGCGCCGTACCTAAGAAACGTGCGAAACGTTCCGATAGGCGACCAAAAACTTCAGGATCGTAGTTTGGTCGCAGTGAACGTCGAGATTCGCGAGGAGTATCTAAACCAGTATTGCGCGTAGTTAGTGATCGTGCCATTAGCGCGCCTCCTCTTCCATCTCTTTATCTAATTCAATATCTCTTGGATCTATTTCAGTTCCGGCCACATCAGCGAGATCCAGTTTCGGACCTGTCCCACGCGTTGAATCGCGGTGCTCCAAGCGCCAATTTTCAGGCAGCAAGTGATCGAGCACATCATCCACAGTGACTGCACCGAGCAGGCGCTCGTTGGCATCTACAACTGGTACAGATAGCAAGTTATAACTAGCTAAGTATGACGAAACCTCGTGCAAGGAAGCATTGGGATTTAATCCTTGCGTATCTGTATCAACTATTGAGCCAAGCAGAGTTGATGGCGGTTCGCGAAGCAAGCGTTGGTAATGGACCAAACCGATATAGCGACCCGTAGGTGTTTCAAGCGGCTGGCGACAAACGAATACTTGTGAGGCAAGAGCGGGTGATACTTCACTAGCACGTACGCTTGCTAGCGCATCAGCAACTGAATAGTCAGCACTCATCACAATTGGTTCTGTCGTCATCATTCCACCGGCTGAATAATCTTCATAAGTCATAAGGCGCAGAACATCTTCCGCATCTTCTGGTTCCATAAGTTCAATTAGGGCTTGTGCGCGCTCTTCGCCAACTTCGCGCAATAAATCTGCCGCATCATCTGGATCCATCTCACCAAGAACATCGGCGGCACGTTCACCTTCTAATTCAGCAAGCAAAGCAACACGTTCTGCCTCATCCATCTCTTGCAGTACATCTGCCAGGCGTTCATCATCCAGGGCGCGCGCAACTTCAACGCGGCGCTTTGGCGCTAAATCTTGAATTACTGCAGCTAGGTCGGCAGCACGCAAATTGCTGATAGTTGAAAGTAAATTGGTAACTCCCTGATTGTGTTCAGGCAAAGTGAATCCAGTTACTTCTTCCCAGGCGACAGTGGATGTTGCACCTTTGCGACGAAGCCCACTGCCTCTCTTCATAATATGCACTCGATTTATAAACCAATCACCTGTGCGAGTTTGCTCCATACCCATATCCTCGACAACAACTGGTTCATCGCTATCGACAAGGGTGATAGAGCGATCAAGTAAATCGCCCAAGACAAGTAATTCACCTGTACGGGATTCAAATCGACGCATATTCACGAGACCAGTTATTACGACGGCACCAGATTCAATTGAAGTAACTCGCGTAATTGGAACAAAGACGCGTCGACGTAATGGAACTTCGACAACGAGGCCAAGAATTCGTGCGGGTTGACTGTTAGAACGCAGCGTCGCAACAGCGTCGCGAACCTTTCCAACTGGATCTCCATTTGGATCAAAGACTGCGGTTCCTGCAAGACGGGCGATAAATACTCGGTTTATAACTTTGCCACTCATTTTTGGCCTCCCTTCATTGTCTAAGAGTATCGGCTACGGTTACATCTATGTCGCAGCCTTTATCTCGAGATAACCACACTCTGATTCCAGGCCGTCCAGATTTAATTCGCTTAGGTATTGGAATTCTGGCTATTGGAACATCAGGGCCGCTTATCGCATTGAGTGCTATGCCGATCCTTACTCTCATATTTTGGCGAAATCTCGGTGGCGCATTGGTAACCGCGCCATTTGCTTTGCGCCATCGCATACGGACCATTGATCGCACCGGCACAAAATGGGCAATCTTGGCTGGCTTTACCTTAGCCATACATTTTGTTGCATTCTTCTTAGCGATGCGAATGACAACAGTTGCGGCCGGCACCGCACTGGTAGCACTCCAACCAATATTTGCTGCACTCTTCGTAAAACTTACCGGCGGTCAAATTCCTTCGCGCGCTTGGTTGGGAATGGTTGTGAGCTTTGGAGGAGTGCTCCTCATCTCTGGAATCGATTTACAGATTTCTTTGCGGGCCTTTCTCGGCGATTTAGCAGCCCTAATTTCAGCAGCGCTGGCCGCGGTATACATGATGTTTGGTGCCAGAGCGCAGCGAACGCTAGAGACTTCAACATACACATCAATTTGTTATTTCGTTTGTGCATTTACCGCGCTACCAATGGCGCTTATCGCAGGCAATGAAATCGTAAACTTTAGTTCACGTGAATGGTGGTTAGTCCTTGGTTTAGTATTTGGTGCACAAATTCTGGGCCACACAATGTTTAACTCTGTTTTAAAACGTGTATCTCCTGCCGTCGTTTCTTTGATTGTTTTCTTTGAAGTTCCTACTAGTTCGATAATGGCATTCTGGTGGTTAGATCAAAGACCTCCTGCCGGAGTCATCCCCGGAATCGTATTAATTCTTTTTGGATGCACACTTGTAGTTCTGCGAACTAGACCCACCCGAGTAATGATCGAAGAGTAATAATGATTGATCTGCACACGCATACGACAGCTAGTGACGGAACTGATTCACCAGCCGAATTAATAAACAAAGCCTTATCGGCAGGCATCAAGACTTTAGCAATCACAGATCACGACAGTACTTCGGGCTGGAATGAAGCGATCGCTGCTTTGCGAACTCCACTATCTCTAGTTTTAGGCGCTGAAATATCTACGCTCACCAGTGATGGCATAAGCGTTCATATTTTGGGACTGCTCTTTGATGGCGAAGATGCTAATTTGCAGGCGATGCTCTTAGATTCGCGTGATACCCGAATTCCTAGGATGCGAAAGATGATAGAGCTCTTAGTCTCTGATGGAATTGCAATTACTATGGAGGATGTAATAGCTGCAACTCCGCCAGGTGCGACGCTGGGACGACCGCATTTAGCGGATGCCCTAGTGAAAAATAAAGTTATCGCCTCGCGTGATGAAGCTTTTGTAGATCTGCTCCACAACGATTCTAAATACTATGTAACTCACGCCGCCCCAACACCCGAAGATGCAATTTCTCAGATTAGAAAGGCTGGGGGAGTCGCTGTGATCGCCCATCCATTTGCGTCGCGTCGTGGAGAAATCATTTCTGTCTCTACTTTTTCCTCTCTGGTGACTGCTGGATTAAACGGAATTGAAGTAAATCACAGAGATCACACCCAATCTGAGCGTGAACAATTAACTCAAATTGCTGATCAATTACATTTGGTTAAAACTGGGTCGAGCGATTACCACGGAAACGGTAAACTCAATGCTCTAGGTGAAAATCTCACAGATCCCGCTGAATGGGAAATTCTGGAATCACTTGCCAATGCAAGAAGGGTGGTTAGAAAATGAACGCAATTGAAGTAAGCACCCTTACATTTTCAATCCAAGCATTCGTAACGCTTTTAGTGATCCTTGACCCTCCAGGTGCAACTCCAATATTTCTCGGATTGGTTGCAGATAAGTCTAAGAAAGAACGCGTCCAGTTGGCCTGGCAAGCAGCATTGGTATCACTTGTAGTAATTACCTTCTTCTCACTCTTTGGAAGATTCATCTTGGAGTACATGAACGTTTCAATAGAAGCGTTGCAAGCGGCCGGTGGATTATTGCTTCTCTACGTATCCCTAGAACTGTTGACTGGTCGAGATATGGGCGGTGATGATCCGAAGAATAAGAACATCGCCTTGGTTCCACTCGGTACTCCATTGCTAGCTGGCCCAGGTGCGATTGTGGCAACGATGATTTTCGTACAACAAATCGATACGCCGGCGCAGAGCTTCGGCTTAATTGCTGCAGTGGTTGCCGTTCACATAGTTATCGCGATTTCTTTGATGGCGTCAACCACGATTCTCGGAATAATCAAGGATGCTGGCGTAACGCTTTTGGCGCGAATCGCAGGATTACTACTTGCCGCGATTGCCGTTCAAATGTTGGTTGATGCAATAAAAGCGTTCACCGCTCAATAAGAGAATAAATATGGAATTACTCGCTTCATCATTTGATCCTCGTGGAATCTTTACCCCGAATTCCGTAACTTGGCGAATACATTCCGATCCAGCAATGGCAGTTGGCGGAATTCGTGCATTGTTGCAACAAGCACTACACCCGGAGGCTATGGATGGAGTAGCCAAGCACTCTAACTTCCGTGAAGATGCTTGGGGCAGACTGCAGCGCACCGGCGATTACGTTTCCACAATTACATTCGCCACAACTGAAGAAGCCTTTGCCTTAGCTGCACGAGTTAGAAAGATTCATTCCTCACTTGGACTCGATGATCCGCACTTGCTTCTTTGGGTGCATATGTCGATGGTGGATTCGTTTTTAGATATTGCAATCAGATCAGGAATGGCAATTAGTGATACGCAAGCCGATGATTACCTTGCTGAAATGGTGACATTTGCCCAACTCGTTGGCGTCAGCGCCGCCGAAGTGCCATGCACGGTAAGCCAAATGCAAAAGTATTTTTCTGATATTTCTTCAGAACTGCGGGCATCTGAAGATGCTAAACGCGCTGCGCTATTTTTAACTATCCCACCATTGCCAACCGCTGTTCGCTTTGCAACTCCCGCAGCACCAGCATGGGCATCACTTGCTCTGCTAGCTGCCAGTTCTTTACCTTCTTGGGCGCGCTCCCTTTATGGAACGCCCCAACTGCCTGGTCAAAACTTTGCAACCGATCTATCTCTAAAGGCAGTTAGAAATGCAATCGGTGTTATTCCAGATGCAATTCTTGCGCCGCCAATATATAAGGAAGCCGTAAAGCGCTGGGATCTGGAGCGAGTTAAGTGAAAATCATCGCGATTGCCAGTCCTGCCGGGGGAGTTGGTAAAACAACTTTTGCACACGCAATATCAGTTGCTGCTGCCGAATTTGGAAAGAAGACACTGCTTATCGATTTAGATCCAGCGGGTTCGCTTACCTTCCGTCTGGGCTTTGAGAATCCTCGTTTCACCATCACCGACTTTTTAACGGGCACATCTCTTAGCGATGAAAATTTAAATTTGACGAGTGAGAGATTTTCCTTCATAGCCGCTGATTCGCGCCTGACCATCAATTTAAATGAAGATTCACTTTCCGAATTTTTCAATAACTTGCCCGAGACTTTTGATTTAGTAGTACTAGATCTTCCCCCATCGCTAAGCCATTCATTAAAACTCGCCCTTTCTGTGTCAGATCACATTTTCACACCAGTCGATGGCTCTCTACATTCATTACGCGCTCTCTTGCAATTACGCGCCTTGACGAAAATTCAAGTAACCGCAGTTGCAACAGGTGAGGTGGAAAATCGCGAATTTGCTCCGCTTTTGGATGTCGCGTTGGTTCACTCACGTGAAATTGATGGATTAATTAATGGAACGCTCTCTGTGGTAACTGCGGATAAGAATGGCGAAGCAGCAGAGAGTTATAGAAGCGCGACCTACTCTATTTTGGAGATTCTGGAACTGGAGTAATTCGTACTAAGAAGAGAATTTTTTAGTACGGGTTCTGTTGCGAACTGCGCGTTCTGCAGCCGGTTTACTTTCTTTTGAAGCAGGAGCATTTCTCTCGGATTTTGCTGCAGGTTTTTCCTTTGTAATTCGACCATTAGATCCAGCTGGAATATTTAATGTCTCATATAGATGTTCTGAAGAGGAGTACGTTTCTTCAGGCTCTCCAAGACCAAGCGCCAAAGCGGTATCAATCATTTTCCAGCGCGCTAAATCATCCCAATCCACGAAAGTTACTGAAATACCATCGGCTCCGGCACGAGCTGTTCGGCCAATTCGGTGAACATAAGTTTTCTCATCTTCAGGACATTGGTAGTTAATAACGTGAGTTATTCCATCGATATCGATTCCGCGGGCTGCAACATCGGTTGCTACAAGCACATCAGACTTTCCGGCCTTGAAATCATTTAAAGCTTTTTCGCGCGCGTTCTGACCCAAATCACCGTGGATGCTGGCAGCTCTAAAGCCACGCTCTAGGAGATCGTCGGAAGTTTTCTGACAAGTGCGTTTTGTGCGGCAGAAAACAATTGTTGGGCCGCGACCTTCTGCTTGCAAGATTCGCGCTAGCATTTCAATTTTATCTAAAGCGTGTGCGCGCAGAACGTGTTGTTTGATACGAGAGACAACCGCGCCTTCATCTTCATTATCTTGAGTGCGTATATGTATAGGTTGATTCATAAAGCGACGCGCAAGAGCGATGATATCTCCGGGCATAGTTGCCGAAAAAAGCATAGTTTGGGCACGGTTTGGGGTGCTCGTAAAAATTTTCTCCACATCAGGCAGGAATCCCAGATCGAGCATCTCGTCGGCTTCATCTAATACAACTCGAGAAACTTCCTTTAACTTTAATTGACCCTGTCGGTACAGATCTAATAAGCGCCCAGGTGTTCCAACGACAATTTCTACTCCATTGGCGAGGGCTTCAATTTGCGGCTCAAATGCGCGACCGCCGTAAACCGCCAAAGTTCGAATACCGCGATTTCCAGTAAGTTCATCAATATCTTTTGTAACTTGAACACAAAGTTCACGCGTTGGTACAACAACTAAGACTTGCGGCAAACCTTTTGCAATGAGCTCAGACCACTCAGAATCTAAAGGAGCAATTACGCGCTCAATCAATGGAATACCAAAGGCAAGTGTTTTACCGGTTCCTGTCTTGGCTTGACCAATAACGTCACCATCGCCTAACGCAATGGGGAGAACCATCTCTTGAATTGGAAAGGGTGAGATAAAACCGTGTTCTGCTAGCGCCGCTTGAGTTTCTGGGCGAAGTGGTAGATCTGCAAAAGTTATTGACACTTAAACCGCGCCGAAACCAACGCGGCGATCAGCTGCGACACCAATGTCGACGAAACCAATTTTTTCCGCGGCGACAACTATTTCGTGGCCACGAATATCTTGCAGAGACAGCGTGGTTTTGGCCGCGATTGCAGCGGCTACCGCTGTCTTCACATCTGCCACAGATGAGTTGGTCTCGAAGACTAGTTCACCAGAGATATTGGTTATTGCGATGCGGACGTGGGTACTTTGTGCGGCATCAGATTTCTTTGTGCTCATATTCCTATCCTATCGGCAAAAGCCGCTATTGGATTCTCAAACTTAACGCCTAGAAAAGTCGGAGTTACTGATTGTCTGAAAGCGGGAAGCCAGATATGCCTCGCCACATTAAGTTCTCAACTAATTCAACGGCTTGCTGGCGAGATAGTTTGCTATCACGGTCTAACCAGTGGCGGGCTGTTACTTGCGTATAACCGATTAGTCCGACGCCAAGCAACATGGCAACTTCTTGAGGTAATCCTGTGTCATTGGAAATAATCGCACTAACCGCCGCAGCGCAATCGTAAGTCATGCGATTTAGCCTTTCGCGAACTTGTGGTTCAACGTTCATATCGCTTTCAAAAAGTAATCGGAAGGCTTCACCTTCATTTTCAATAAAAGTAAAGTAAGCAACCACTGTTGCGTGAACACGCTTTTCATTATCTGGCGTTGAAGATATTGCTTTCTGTAATTCGAAAACTAATGAATCAATGTGTAAATCAAGAACCGCTAAGTAAAGATCGAGCTTGGAAGGAAAGTGCTGATAAAGAACGGGCTTACTTACATTTGCACGATCCGCAATTTCATCCATCGAGGCCGAGTGATATCCGGCTGCGGTAAAGACTTCTAGGGCTGCGCTAAGTAAAATTGCACGGCGCTCATCGCGCGGTAAACGAGCTTTATCGCCTTTTGAATTGGCATCTACGGTAGTCATTGCGCTTATCGTAGACGTATTACTCGCAATAATGAAAGATCAATTGCAGATGAGAACCATTTGCAGCCAAAATAATTTATCAAATTGGCGCACATTCGATGGCTACGGCAGAATAGCGCTATGACAAGTTCACCCATAAAGCCTGCCGCGCTAGTTTCACCTGGACCTGCGCTAACAGTCGATGAGGTTCGTCGCTATAGCCGTCATTTGATCATTCCCGATGTGGCCATGGCGGGCCAGCAACGATTGATGAATGCAAAAGTTTTATGCGTTGGAGCAGGCGGCTTAGGCTCTCCAGCATTGATGTATTTAGCAGCAGCCGGAGTTGGAACAATAGGTATTGTTGAATTTGATACTGTCGATGAATCAAATTTACAACGTCAAATAATTCACGGACAAAGTGATATCGGCAAAAGCAAAGCGCAATCAGCTAAAGCGAAAATTTCCGAGATAAACCCTTATGTTCAGGTGATCACTCACGAAGTACGCCTAGATAACTCAAATGTTAAAGAGATCTTTTCTCAATATGACATTATTGTCGACGGAACTGATAATTTTGCTACGCGATATTTAGTTAACGATGCTTGCGTTTTACTAAAGAAGCCTTACGTGTGGGGATCCATTTACCGATTTGATGGACAAGCCAGCGTTTTCTGGGCTGAGTACGGACCTTGCTATCGCTGCCTTTATCCCGAACCACCGCCTCCCGGAATGGTTCCGAGTTGCGCCGAAGGTGGCGTTCTTGGAGTTCTTTGCGCCACAATCGGTTCAATTCAAACCACTGAGGCAATAAAGGTAATTACTGGTGTTGGCGAGCCAATGATCGGGTCATTAATGATTTATGACGCGCTGGAAATGTCTTTTAGAAAGATCAAAGTTCGGAAAGATCCAAACTGTCCGCTCTGTGGCGATAATCCAACTCAAAAGGATTTACTTCCAGATTACGAAGCATTTTGTGGAGTTCTCTCAGATGCAGCAGAGGTTGCAGTTAAGGATTCAACAATTTCGGTTACTGATCTTGCAAGCAAAATCGATGGAAATGAAAATTTCTACTTGATTGATGTTCGCGAACCAAGTGAATTTGAAATCGTTCGAATTCCTGGATCGCATTTAATTCCGAAACAAGGATTTTTAGATGGAACGGCATTGGCAGCATTGCCGCAAGATAAGCCAATAATCCTGCATTGCAAGAGCGGGGTACGTTCAGCAGAGTGTTTGGCAATTCTAAAAGGTGCTGGTTTCGCAGATGCGACTCACGTTGCTGGTGGAGTTATTGCGTGGGCAAAGCAGATAGATAAGTCACTACCCGTCTACTAATGCGCAATTCATATACTGGCTACCGCGTTCTGTTGGTGCACGCACACCCAGATGACGAGACTATAAATAACGGCGCAACTATGGCTCTTTATGCATCTCTTGGGGCGCAAGTAACTTTAATTACTTGTACTCGTGGCGAAGAGGGAGAAATTCTCACTCCAGAATTAGTCCATCTTGCTAGTTCCGATACAGATTCTCTAGGTGAGCACCGCGAAAGTGAACTGGCAAATGCTATGGAAGCTCTTGGAGTAAGTGATTTTCGTTTCCTGGCCGAAGGTGAACGGAAGTATCGTGATAGCGGAATGATGGGAACTGAACCCAACAACCGACCAGATGTATTTTGGCAGGCTGATCTTGAAGAAGCATCAGATCATTTAGTAAAAGTGATTGAAGAAGTAAAACCACACATTTTGATTACCTATGATGAAATTGGGGGATATGGACACCCAGATCACATCCAGGCTCATCGGGTCGCGATGCGTGCCAGTGAAAAATCTAAATGGCAGATTCAAAAAATTTACTGGAACACAATGCCTAAATCAGTACTGGCTGAAGGCATTGCAAAAATGAAAGAGTTGGGATCTGATTTCTTCGGAGCAGATAACGTTGACGACCTTCCCTTTGCTAAAGATGATTCCTTTGTGACAACTCTTATAGACGGAAACTCATTCGTTTCTGCCAAAATGGCTGCAATGAAAGCGCACCACACGCAGATTGCTCTGGATGGGCCATTCTTCGCCCTTTCAAATAATTTAGGCTTACAGGTTTGGGGCAATGAGTACTACACATTAGTTAAAGGAGAAAAGACCGCTCCATTCGATATCAATGGGCGTGAATCCGATTTATTCTCAGGGGTTAACCTCTAAATGAAGTTTTTCTTTGCTCTTGCAGTAGGAGTTGCCTCTGGAACTGCGGCAATTTTTCTACATCACTTTGCTCCGCCATTTGGAATCGCAATCGCGATCGCCGGCACTTTCGTAGCAATATGGTCGCTAGGTCGCACTTTCGGCAAACGCTTCTATAAGTTTGTAGCTGCGACATCTTGGATAGCTATTTTTTGGCGCGGAGCATCACTTGGCGTTGGGAATGAACTATTCATCCAGGGAGATAGGTTGGGAAATTACTTCTTGCTCACATCAGTTATAGCGCTAATACTCGCGATAACACTTCCAGCTAGTTAAATTCTGCTCCAGCTCTGTCCCTCTGGTCCATCGTTTATCGCAATTCCCGCATCAGCCAATAAATCACGAAGGCGGTCGCTTTCATTCCAGTTCTTATCATTTCTGGCTTGGGCACGTAGTTGTAACAACTCCTGCTGAGAAGGATCAAGTGGGCGTACTTCAATTTTTCGGTTTAGATCTAATCCAAGAAGTGCATCTGCATAAAGGAATATCGATCGCTTCATCTCTCCACTTATGGAAGTATCTTTTTCTAACGCACGTAACCTCAATAAAACGCGAGGCGTATCCAAATCTCTTTCAATAGCGCCAAGAATTTCTGGATCTACCAAAGGCTTCTCATCTTCTCCCCAAGTGGCCATATTGGACCGCCAGCGCTTTAAAGTAGCGTTGGCTGCTTCCAGGCCAGCCCAAGTTAAATCCATTTGAGATCGGTAGCGATTTTCAAGTAATGACAGTCGCAAGGACAGCGGATCTAGATTGCGCTCCAATAAGTTTTGAATTAAAACGACATTGCCGGCACTTTTCGACATCTTGCGTCCCTCGAAAAGCAGATGTTCTCCGTGCATCCATAGTTTTACCGCTTCATGTCCAACAATCGAATTCGATTGGGCGCGTTCATTTTCATGGTGCGGAAAACGCAGATCGATTCCACCTATGTGTAAGTCAATTCGATTCTGCAATAAATCAAGTGACATGGCAGTGCATTCGATATGCCAACCGGGGAAACCTTTGCCCCAGGGTGAATCCCAAACCATTTCAGTACGGTTGCCGGCGGATTTCCAAAGTGCCCAATCTGCGTGGAAGCGCTTATCTCCTTCATCGCTGTATTCATAACGATGGCCGGGTTTAAGCGAATCTAATTTATTTCCGCTTATCGCACCATAACTTTCAAAAGATTGTGCATCGAAGTAGACCGAACCGAGATCTGTTGCATAGGCGTTTCCGCTCGATATTAATTTGGCGATAGTTTCCAACATTAAATCTATAGTTTCACTTGCGCGTGGGTAAGCGTCTGCTGGCAGGATATTGATTCTTGATAAGTCCTGGTGAAATTTCTCTTCATAATTACGAGCGATTTCAAAAGGATCTCGTTTTTCGAGTTGGGCCTGCTGCA
>CAESAF010000005.1_pt1 | contig 18976 bp, 16 predicted proteins | sample 7263641 | NCBI WGS metagenome assembly CAESAF01 (sample SAMEA6814064, study PRJEB35770) | uncultured Actinomycetes bacterium | biome: Freshwater; feature: Freshwater reservoir; material: water | place: Czech Republic | collected 2017-05-23 | depth 30m m
AAAACAACTTAATAGCGCTCTCATTTGTGGCCACCGCCGACCAAAAGCCGGCAGTGACACCCCTTCCCCGGTGTCACTTTCGTTAGATCCGTCGGCCGGCGGTGACCAGAGATGAGAGATGAATCTAATTAAAAAGTTAACAAGTTTACAAGTTATGGAAAAGGGGGAGTAGATGAACGATGCAAGTACACAACACATATCTGTAATGCTCGATCGTTGTATTGAATTGCTTTCCCCAACAATTTTGCTAAATGAAAAGCCAGTGATCGTTGATTGCACACTTGGTTTAGGCGGTCACACCGAAGCACTTCTTGAGAAATTTCCTACACTTACCGTAATAGGTATCGATCGTGATCAAATCGCCCTGGAACGCGCTGGTGCACGACTTGCTCGCTTTGGTGATCGTTTTAAAAGTTCACACGCAATTTTTGATCAGATTGATGAAGTAGCTGATGCGCACGGAATTAGCCAAGTAAATGGCGTGCTATTTGATCTCGGAGTTTCTTCGATTCAACTCGACGAAGTTGAGCGTGGCTTTTCTTATTCTCAAGATGCACCACTTGATATGCGCATGGATCGCAGTCGCGGAATCACGGCCGCAGAAATTGTTAACACCTACGCGCCCGGTGCACTGGTAAAGGTTTTGCGCACCTTCGGTGAAGAAAAGTTTGCTACTCGAATTGTAGAAAACATAGTTAAAGCTCGCGCCAAAGCCCCCCTTAACTCAACCCAAGAGTTAGCGGAATTAGTCAAAGTGAGCATTCCTGCTGCTACACGTCGTACTGGTGGAAACCCAGCCAAACGCACATTCCAAGCGCTACGAATTGAAGCCAACGATGAATTAGGAGCGATAACGCGCGCACTTCCGCTTGCCTTGGATTTATTAGCAATTGGCGGTCGAGTCGTAGTTCTCTCATTCCAATCACTAGAAGATCGAATTGTTAAAGAAATTTTTGTCGAAAGATCAACGTCGAAGAGCCCGCGAAATTTGCCAGTTGAACTTCCAGAATTTGCCGCGAAATTTGCCCTTGTTTCCAAATCAGGTGAAACGCCTACAGAAGAAGAACTGGTACGCAATCCGCGTTCGGCTTCTGTGCGCTTACGCGCAATAGAAAGGGTGGCGGCATAAATGGCGCTTCTAAATTCGGCTGCGATTAAGGCTCCTCGTGTTCCTCGCCAAAAGCTAACTGAGAAATCGGTAGAAGTATTTCTTAGATTAGTTCCAAGCGTTTCTGAGGGCACTCAAGCTACTCATCGCTTCTTCGCAACTTTCTTATCAGTTGTTGCTGGCGTTGGTTTACTAATTTTGCTCGCCGTAAATATCCTTCTAGCGCAAGATGCTTTTACCTTATCTGAGCTTAAGGCTGAAGCAAAAGTTGTGGCCGATCAACGTGAGGCTATAAATAGACAGATAGAGGGCGCTTCCTCGCCTGAGGCGCTTGCAGCAAAAGCGCGCGCTTTGGGTATGCGCCCTTCAAACTCTCCAGTCTTTCTTAATTTAGATGCAGCAGGGCAGGCGTTAGCAAATGGAGAAACCAAACGTGGGTAATTTAAATCTGGCCGCCTCGCGAATTCGCATCCTTATAGTTTTCATCTTTATTTTCTTCCTCTTTTTTGCTGCTCGATTAATTCAAATTCAAGCGATACAAGCCGGTGACTATCGCAGTAAAGCAGCAAACGAGATGGAATCAACTCGTGCAATTCCAGCTGCGCGCGGTGAAATAACGGATATTAATGGGGTTGCTTTTGCACGAAGCGTCTCAGCAATCAATATCGTCGTTGATCAAACCTTAATTACCGATGCCGCACAGACCGCTAACTTTGCGGCACCTTATCTGGGCATGACGGTTGCGCAAGTTCAAAGTGCAATCACAGGAAATAAGCGTTATGCAGTTGTCACACGCAGCGCTAAGCCAGCGATTTGGCGTGAACTTAGCGGTGCTATCGATACATATAACGCTGGGTTGGAAAAAGAGAAGTTTGATAAACGAATAGTTGGATTCTTTTCGGAGAGAAATTACATTCGTGAATATCCTTCCGGCTCACTAGTTTCCTCGCTCGTTGGCTTTGTTCGTCAAGATGGAATTGGCGCCACAGGTATTGAATCAAGTATGAATTCCATTATTACCGGTACCGATGGCAGATACTCGTACGCACGAGGACTTGGTGCAGAAATTCCAGGATCACAAAACGAGATAATTGCAGCTAAAAAGGGAACAACGGTTCGCCTAACTATTGATCGCGATGTGCAATGGGTTGCAGCAAATGCAATTCAGGAGGCGGTAAGTAAAGCTCATGCACAAAGTGGCACAGTAATTGTTATGGATCCAAAAACTGGAGAAATTTTGGCGCATGCAACAGCGCCTACCTTTGATCCAAATAACACTAAGAACGTTTCAGCTGCGCTGATGCGCAATCCATCGGTGCAGGATGTTTACGAACCTGGCTCAACCGGAAAAGTTATGACTTTGGCTGCAGCGCTTGAAGAGAAGAAGATAACCCCAGAAACAGTTTTGAAAGTTCCATATTCACTTAAGCGTGCCGGGGAAACATTCCACGACCACGAGCGCCATCCAGTTCAGAATCTAACTACTTCTGGAATCTTGGCTGTCTCATCGAACACTGGAACAATCAAAATCGGTGAAATGCTCTCAAACGACACTTTGTACAGCTATTTATCTAAATTTGGAATTGGTAAATCAACTGGTTCGGGACTACCAGGTGAGTCAGCTGGTATTTCCCGTCCAGTTAGTGATTGGTCTGGAACTACTGCGCCAACCGTGGCATTTGGCCAGGGATATGCACTAACTGCGATGCAGGCAACAAGTGTTTTTGCAACGATCGCAAATAATGGAGTTCGAGTTTCACCAACAGTGATTGCTGGCACAACAGATGCTTCAGGTAGATACACAGCATCCGATGCACGCGCTGCCGAGAGAGTGATTAGCGTTGAAACAGCGGCGCAATTGCGCATAATGATGGAGTCGGTAGTTTCCGGCCAAGGTACCGCACCAAGTGCTGCAATACCTGGCTATCGCGTGGCGGGTAAAACCGGTACAGCAAATCGATACAACACAGAATGTTCTTGCTACAGCGGATACACAGCATCATTTATCGGTTTTGCACCTGCAGATGCTCCAAAATATGTAATTAGCGTGACCATTCAAGATCCTAAGGGTTCACACTACGGAGGCTCACTTGCCGGGCCTGTGTTTAAGAAAGTTATGACTTTCGTTCTTCAATCAGAACACGTTGCCCCTACTGGGACAAAAGTTATGCCTGTTGCGCTAACTCAGAGAGAATTGCTTAAGAAGCAAAATCAAGCGACAGAAGCGAAGATTACGCAAGCGAGTGCAAAGAAGCGATGATGCGTCCGTTTAATTCGCCAACGCTAACTCTCGCCAAAATTGCAGAATCTTGCAATGCGCAGATCTCACTAAGCCAAAATGATTTGAGCACATTGAATATCAGTGGCGTTACCCACAATGACGGTGATGTCGTTTCCGGAGATCTATTTATTGCAATTCCTGGAGCTAAACGCCACGGTGCAGAATTTTATGAGAGTGCAAAAGCTAGAGGAGCTGTTGCGGTACTAACTGACGCTGCAGGAGCAAAGCTAGTTAAAGACTTTCCGGTTCTAGTCGTAGATAACCCGCGTTTAGTTGCTGGTCGAGTTTCGGCGTTGCTATTTAGCGAACCTATGCGAGATTTAAACTGTATTGCTATTACAGGAACAAATGGGAAAACCACTGTTACAACCTTGCTGCACCAGATTTTTAGCGCCGCCCACCGAGAGAGTGGATTGATCGGAACTGTAGAAACTCGAATTGGTAGTGAAATTATTGCTAGTAAACGTACGACCCCGGAGGCCACCGATTTACAAGCTCTCGCAGCGGTAATGAGAGAGCGCCACATGCGTCACCTAGTTATGGAGGCTTCAAGTCACGCATTGCAACTAAATCGCTTAGAAGGTGCGCACTTTGCGATCGCAGGTTTCACGAATTTAACTCAAGACCATCTAGATTTTCACGGAGATATGGAGAGTTACTTTTCGGCAAAAGCTGCACTCTTTAACTTTGCCATCGCCGATTTGGCCTGCATCAATATCGATGACGAATATGGCGCAAAGCTTGCTGCCATTACTGAACTTCCAGTGATCTCGCTATCGCGGCTGAATCCCAAAGCAACGTGGCACTTTATTGAAATTAATTCCGAAGCAAAAAACGTATCATTAAAAATTCGAGGTTCTGGTGGAATATTGATTGAAACTTCCACGACGCTGCGAGGTGGCTACAACTTTGATAATTTGTTAATGGCTATAGCCATCGCTGTTGAATCCGGTGTTGATCCAATAGATATTGCGGCGATAGTTCCCAAAATTTCGGGAGCATCAGGAAGGCTAGAAGAAGTTTCGGTAGGCCAGAATTTCAGCGCCTTCGTTGATTATGCTCATACTCCAGATGCGGTTTCAAATGTCTTAAAGTCAATAAAAGAGTTTACTTCTGGAAAGCTGATAGCAGTTTTGGGTTGCGGGGGAGACCGTGATGCAAGTAAACGTCCCTTAATGGGTAAAGCTTTACTTGAAAATTCTGACTTTGCAATCTTCACAAGCGATAATCCTCGTTCAGAAGATCCATCAGAAATACTTCGTCAAATGGTTGGTGGGTTAATAGTTGAAGAACCATCGCAAATAATTAGCGACCGCACCAACGCAATCGCTTATGCTGTTTCTATCGCTCAATCCGGTGACTCTGTGGCGATCCTTGGCAAGGGCCACGAACTCGGGCAAGAGATCAATGGAGAAATTTTCGAATTTGATGATCGACTAGTTCTGGCTCAGGCAATTGAGGCGAAACGATGATCGCGCTAAAAGCTTCCGAGATCGCCCAAATCGTTGGTGGCCAACTTAAGGGTTCGGATGTAATCGTAAATGCGGCACCGGTATTTGATTCTGCTCAAGCAACCCCAGGGGCTATTTTCTTAGCACTTAAGGGCGAAAAGACTGATGGTCATAAATTTGTAGCAGATGCATTCGCTCGCGGTGCTGTGCTTGCACTCGTTACCACGGCTTCATCCGAACGATGCATTGTAGTTTCGGATGTTCTTGAAGCGCTAAATAAATTAGCCGCACACGTCCGAGATCAACTTAAGAGCCTACAAGTGGTTGCCCTGACTGGATCTCAAGGCAAAACCACAACTAAAGATTTATTGCAGCACATACTCGAAAATCTTGGCAGAACCGTCGCGCCAACTGGGAATTTCAACAATGAACTTGGAACACCGATCACCCTTTTGCAATGCAATGAAGATACTAAGTTCTGTATTTTAGAGATGGGTGCGCGTCATATTGGGGATATAGCTTTACTTTGCCAAATGGCTAAACCAAATATCGGTATGGTTTTGCGCGTCGGCACTGCGCATATCGGTGAATTTGGTTCAGCCGAAGCAGTTGCTCAGGCTAAGTCTGAAATGATTTCATCCCTTGCACCTGGCGCTATAGCAATTCTTGGTCAATACGATGCCTTTACCCCACAGATGCGTTCTCTTCACGCCGGGAAGACAATTACATTTGGCGAAAGCAACTCAGCAGATGTTCGCGCAACGGATATTGAAATCCGCGAAGGACGTCCGCATTTTGATTTGGTAACTAGTGCTGGTCGCGCCGCCGTTGGACTACGAATCGCAGGTATACATCAAGTTGCAAACGCACTTGCCGCCGCCGCTGCCGCAACCGCACTTGGTGCGAGCATCGATCAGATTGCAGTTGCACTATCCACTGCTGATATTCGCAGCAAATGGCGGATGGAGATTCAAGAAATAAGTGGAGTAATTTTAATAAATGACTCTTATAACTCCAGCCCAGAATCGGCCGAAGCGGCGCTACGTACTTTGGTTCTCTTTGCGCAAGAACGCGGCGGTCAATCTTGGGCTTTTCTCGGAAAGATGCACGAACTCGGCGAGTCCTCGGTAGCTCGTCACGCAGATGTTGGCACCCTTGCTTCAGAGTTAGGGATTGATCATCTCGTTTGTATTGGCGCTCCGGAGTACTCCTCTCGGACACCTGCCGAAACTGCAACCGAGATCCATCTCTTTGATCAGAAGGTAGATGCTGTGCAATTGGTTGAACAGATGAGCGCAGGAGACGTTGTGCTTGTTAAAGCCTCCCGTGCGGAAAAGTTCGAAGAGTTGGCACTAGCCATTTTAGAAAGAATTCCTGAATTTATCTCAGTCAGTTCAGAATTAAGTAAAGAAGGGGAGCGTTAAGTAAAAAATGAGAGAAATTCTAATCTCCGGTGCGATTGCACTCTTTATTTCACTCTTCGGTACTCCGATCTTAATTAAATTCCTTGCTCGACGCGGTTACGGACAAATTATTCGCGATGATGGACCTTCATCCCATCACACGAAACGTGGCACCCCAACAATGGGTGGGCTAATTATTATTTTTGCGGTGGCCGTTGGTTATTTCATTGCGCATGCCATATCTCGGAACGCAGTAAGCACCTCGGCGCTGCTAGTTCTTGGATTAATGGCATCGCTTGGCTTCGTGGGATTTTTAGATGACTGGCTAAAGGTTTCACGCCAAAAGTCGCTAGGTTTAAATGCAAAGCAGAAGATTCTGGGTCAAATCTTATTTGCAGCAGTTTTTGGATATCTCGGAATTCGTTTCCCAGATGGTGATGGCTTAACTCCTATTTCTCTAAATCTCTCAACTGTCCGCGATACATCTTTAGTCCTCGGCGCTGGATTGGTAATTGTCTGGGTGGTTCTGATGGTGACAGCAACCAGTAATGGAGTAAATCTCACCGATGGTTTAGATGGACTCGCCACTGGTGCAGCGGTAATGACCTTTATCGCCTACATCTTGATTGGCGTTTGGCAGTTTGGACAAAGTTGCGCAATTGCTCCAGGAGGTAACTGTTATCTGGTTCGAGACCCACTTGATTTAGCTGTTTTATCGGCAGCGCTAGCAGGGGCCTGTGCCGGTTTTCTTTGGTGGAACGCTTCGCCTGCCAAAATATTTATGGGAGATACCGGCTCTTTAGCTCTTGGTGGCGCACTTGCCGGCATTGCAACTTCACTTCGAATCGAACTCTTACTTATTCCTCTCGGTGGGCTCTTTGTAATAATTAGCGCATCAGTAATTTTGCAAGTGACTTACTTCAAAATTACAGGTGGAAAACGAATATTTAAGATGGCTCCGTTACAACATCACTTTGAACTTATGGGTTGGGGCGAGGTGACAATTGTCTTGCGCTTCTGGATCATCGCAGGGCTATGCGTAGCACTTGGGCTCGGTCTCTTTTATGCTCAATGGGTTACACAGTAGTTAAGGCGCAAAATGGCCATTACTTTTGCAGATAAGAAAGTACTTATCCTCGGAGCCGGCGTGACTGGTTTAGCGGTCGCTCGCTCTCTCGCAAAAAGGGGAGCACGGGTATCACTTGCAGATGATGTAGTGAGAGAAGTTGATGGTTTCAGTGTTGCAATGACATCAACTTACAGCGCTGCGAATTTTGACGCCCTGGTTATTTCTCCAGGTTGGAAGGCAGACCACTTCTTAATATCTGAGGCGGAGAATTCTGACGTCGAGTTGTGGAATGAAGTGGATTTGGCGTGGAAGTTACGCACTGAGCTAACACCGAATCAACGTTGGATTGCTCTCACCGGCACCAACGGAAAAACAACAACTGTCGAAATGGCTGCTGCAATGTTGCGCGAAGGCGGTATATCCGCAATCGCTTGTGGAAATGTTGGTACCACGGTGATTGAAAGTGTTGAGAGCTCAGAAAGGTATGAAGTACTTGTCTTGGAACTTTCATCTTTTCAGCTTCATTGGCTGAAAGAGGCAACTTTTGTAGCGGTATCCATTTTAAATATCGCTCAGGATCACGTCGATTGGCACGGTGGATTTAACGAATATGCACAAGCAAAGACTTCAATCTTGGATCGCGCCAGCACCGGAATCTTAAATGGCGATGATCCTGAAGTGGTTTCAAGAACTACGCAATGGCAGGGGAGAAAAGTATTTTTCTCACTCGATACACCTGGGCCTGGAGAGATCGGTGTTGTTGAGGAATTGTTGGTCGATCGAGCCTTCGTTAGCAATCCGCAAGAAGCAGAGATGATCGCAGAAGTAGTTGACGTTATTCCGACGGTTCCACATAACGTTGCCAACGCATTGGCCGCCGCCGGACTCGCGCGCGCCATTGGAATTCCACACGAGGTTATTCAGAAAGCTTTACAGAAATTCAAACTTGGCCGACATCGAATTGAAGTTATCGCCTCGAAAAATGAAATTAATTGGATTAATGATTCTAAGGCCACCAATCCTCATGCCGCTGCTGCTTCATTAATGTCAACGCTCTCGGCAATTTGGATCGCTGGTGGTATGGCTAAGGGCGCAGAAATGAGCGAGCTAATTCAGCGCTGCAAATCTCGAATTAAAGTCGCTATTCTAATTGGCACCGATCGCGAGTTAATCGCCTCTGAACTTCGGGTAAATGCTCCTGATGTTGAAATAATTTATGTCGATGCACCAAATTCCTATTTCAAAGGCGGTGCAGATAACTCCTTAATGGAAGCAGTCGTAGCCGCCGCCAATTTACGAGCAGTTGCAGGCGATACGGTTTTGTTAGCACCAGCCTGCGCTTCGATGGATCAATTCATTTCATATGCCGATCGTGGCGATAGATTCACCAAAGCGGCAATAAAGGAGATCTCATGAGCGCCAGCAGTCAGAAATTTCTATCAAAGCCTGTAAATAACTTTTATATATTGGCGGTGAGCGCACTTTCGCTCTCAATAATTGGATTGATAATGGTCTTTTCTGCTTCATCGATTCACGCACTCGATACAAGGGGAAATGCAGTTGCTATCGTGCTTCGCCAATTAACCTTCTTTGTAATTTCAATTCCTTTAGCCATTTATCTATCTCAGCGCAGTTTGTCGCAGTGGCGCCTTCTGGCTCGCTTTGGTCTAATACTTTCGGTGATTATTCTTGTCATACTTCAAATTCCCGGGGTAGGAAAAACGGTAAACGGAAACACCAACTGGATCGCTCTGCCATTTGTGGATATTCAACCCAGTGAGTTGGCAAAATTTCTTCTCATACTTTGGGCAAGTTATATGTTGGCCAATAAGGAACGAACTGGAAAAACTCGTGTAAATGTTTTTCTCTTGATTGGTCCAGGTTTCGGAGCCGTAATGTTGTTGGTGATGCTCGGTCACGACCTGGGCACAGCATGTGTGATTGCCGCTATTTTAGGCGGCCTACTTTTCGTTTCAGGAATAGAGTTACGAGTTCTTGGCACTTTGGTCGGTATTGGGGCGGTCGCACTCGCCGTTCTTATTGCGACAGCTGGATATCGTGCAGCACGTTTCTTAGTTGTACTAGATCCATTTGCAGTTGAAGATTACAAGAATGCAGGTTGGCAACCTGCACATAGTTTGCTAGGTCTAGCAAGTGGCGGAATCTTTGGTGTTGGACTCGGCGGCAGTCGACAAAAATGGGGCAATCTTGCAGAAGCGCATACCGACTTTATTTTTGCTGTAATTGGGGAAGAATTGGGGCTGCTAGGAACTCTAGTTGTACTGGCTCTCCTTGCAGCTTTGATTTTCTCAATCTTCAAAATTTCACTTCGCTGCGCAGATCCTATGTCACGCTATGTCGGAGCAGGAATTGGTAGTTGGATTGCGATTCAAACTATTCTCAACGTTGGTTCGGCCACTAGCGTCTTGCCAGTAGTCGGTGTGACGCTGCCTTTTGTTTCTTATGGTGGTTCGGCTCTAATCTCACTTTATATCGGTTTAGGCTATGTATTCGGCAGCGCATTGCGCGACCCTGAAGTAAAAACTGAATTACAAAAGGCGATTGAACGGCGTAGATTACGCACACCATGAAAATAATATTTGCAGGCGGTGGTACGGCAGGACACGTTGAACCCGCCCTTGCAGTCGCACGTTTATGGCGTGAGAGAAATCCGGAAGATTCACTAATTTTTTTGGGCACGGCTAAGGGGCTTGAGAATCAATTGGTCCCGGCAGCTAACTTTGATTTAAAGCAAATTCCCAAAGTTGTTATGCCAAGAAAAATTTCGAAATCATTAATTAGCGCCCCATTCGCTTTCGCTAAAGCGCTAATCAAATCCCGCCAAATTCTCAAGGGTGCAGACTTATTAATTGGATTTGGGGGATATGTATCTGCGCCGGCATACCTTGCAGCTAAATCACTCGGCGTTGCCTTTGTAGTTCACGAAGCCAATGCTAAGCCGGGTTTTGCTAATCGGCTGGGTGCGCGCCTTACACCCAACGTTGCGGTAGCCCAAGCCGTTGATAGTCCAGCGTTAAGTAAAGCTCTAATAACAGGTATTCCATTGCGTTCTGATGTGGCAAAGGCATTTGCAGATAGCTCACCAGATTGGTCAAAAGCGCGCGCAGATGCCAAATCAAAGCTAGGGTTTTCTCCGACTGCGCCGCTAGTTCTTGCTTTTTTCGGTTCTCAAGGATCGGTTGCACTTAATGCGATTATTGAAAAGTCCTTGCCTACCTTGCTCTCTAATGGCCAGCAACTCCTGCATGCAGTGGGAAAGTTAAATTCACTTCCAAAGTCTGAAGATCGTTATAAATCAACTGCCTATATAGAAGATATGGCAACAGCCTATTTGGCCGCGGATTTGATTATCAGTCGCAGTGGGGCCATCTCTTGCTCTGAAATAAATGCTTTGGGTCGATATGCGCTCTTCATACCGCTGCCTATCGGAAACGGTGAACAACGCTTTAATACCAAGCAGGTCATCGCACAAGGGCGAGGTGAAGTTATCGACCAGCAAGAATTCTCGGCTTCTTGGGTAGCAAGTAATCTTCCTCGCCTAATTGCAAAATCTGGGCAATCTCCAATGGCTGGTTCGGATGTTGATTTAGCAGCGAGTGAGAAAATTGTTAACTTAATGGAATACGCCTTATCTGGAAAGATTGCTTAATGGCTATCGAATTAGGAGAGTGGAAAGGTAAGCGTCTTCACTTCATAGGTATTGGCGGAGCCGGAATGAGCGGACTTGCCCGAATTGCGCTCTCGCACGGAATAACCGTTTCCGGATCTGATGCGAAAGACTCAACCGTTTTGGGAGCGCTCTCTGCCTTAGGCGCAGATGTTCACTCGTCACACCAAGGACTGCAAGTTGATGGCGCTGATTTTGTAATTTACTCAACCGCGATTAACCAAAATAATGTTGAAATTGTTCGAGCCCGTGAATTGAAATTACCGATCCTTGCACGCGCACAAGCATTGGCAACTCTGATGTCTGATTCTCGCAGTATCGCTGTTGCGGGAACGCACGGTAAGACAACAACTTCATCGATGCTCACCGTTGCATTGCAAGCGTGTGGATTAGATCCATCGTTTGCAATTGGTGGAACTCTCACTTCATCTGGGTCAAATGCACATCGTGGCACAGGCGATTTCTTTGTCGCCGAGGCAGATGAGTCCGACGGTTCATTCATCGAATATCGACCTTTTGCAGCGATTGTCACCAACGTTGAACACGATCATGTTGATTTCTTTGCAACCGAAGCAGATGTTACGCAGGCCTTTGCAGATTTTGCCGCCACAATAAAGAAAGAGGGTTTTCTGGTTTATTGTGCAGATGATTTAGGTTCGGCACACCTGGCCAGTTCCGTAAGCGGATTAAACTTAATTTCTTACGGAACCAGCGTTGGCGCAGATTTATTTATTGATTCTATAAACCTGCTTCCGATGGGATCCACGGCGCGAGTTCTATGGAAAGGTCGCGCCATCGGAACTTTGTCATTGCAGGTACCGGGCCAACATAATGTTTTAAATGCAGGTGCAGCACTTGCCATGGGGCTTGCCCTTGGCGCACCAGCAGCGGAAATGCTTAATGGGCTAGCAAGTTTTCACGGTACAGGCCGTCGTTTTGAATTGAAGGCAACAGTTCACGGCATCCGCATCATTGATGATTACGGCCATCACCCAACTGAAGTAGAGGTGACCTTAGCTGCCGCCAAGCGTTATGCCGGAGATGGAAGATTGTTAGTGATCTTTCAACCACATCGATATTCTCGAACCCAAGCTTTCATGAGTGAATTTGCAAAGGCGCTTAGCGTTGCAGATGAAGTTGTCCTACTGGAAGTTTACGCCGCCAGTGAGACACCGATTCCTGGAATTACTTCAGAGACAATTGCTGAAGCGATGACAAATGGCCATTTCATTCCAAACTTTTTAGAGGCATCAGAGTGGATGATCACTCAAGCCAAACCGGGAGATGTGATCGTAACTCTGGGTGCCGGTGATGTTAATTCCCTGGCTCCAATCATTAGCGATGGCTTGGCGCGGCGTTTTAGCTAATGAATCCGGCTAAGCGTTTTAAATCGTCGAAGACTGTTCTGGCGTTGGCAGTCACCTTAATTGTTTTTGGGGCAGGCTCTTATCTACTCGGTTGGTCTTCTTTACTCACAGTGAAACAAATAGAGATAACCGGAGCGCCGACGTTAAAATCTGAAAAAGAAATTTCCAAAAGTCTTAATCTTTCAGTAGGAGATAAATTAGCTCGGGTTGATTCAAGGGCGCTCACAAATCGATTAAACACGGTCGATTGGATAGAGACCGCAGATATTTCTCGTAACTGGCTAAATGGCAAAGTTGCCATAAATTTGCAGCCAAGAACCCCGGTCGCTCTCTACACCGAATTGGGTAAACCTCAAGTGGCACTTGATGCTTCGGGGGCGGTATTTCAATTACCTGGACAGATGCCGGCGGGACTGCCGAATGTAAGCGCAACATCTATTGCAAGCGGATTAATTGCAATTGAAGTTTTTACACAATTGCCTAAAGAATTTAGCGATGGAATTGACCGACTAACCGCTACAACTGCCACAAATATTCAAATAAATGGCAAGTTTAATGGCCGAACACTGCAGATTGTTTGGGGAGATAGCGAGGACACTTCGCTTAAGTTAAAAGTAATTACTGCGCTACTTGAACAACCTGAAAATAAATCTATAAGGCTCATTGATGTCACCGCACCTCATGCACCGATCGTTAAGTGAGTGGATAAGTATTTAAAATAGTTTGAGTCGGTCTTTGCTTTCGTACGCATAACGCCTTACGTTCACCTTCATCAAAGAGCGTAGAAATGTAATTCTCAAGTTGAGGTTTACAGTTCTAAAGGAGGAACTTGTGGCTGCACCACAGAATTATTTAGCTGTCATCAAAGTAGTTGGTATAGGTGGCGGTGGAGTTAACGCAATCAATCGCATGATTGATGTTGGATTAAAAGGCGTTGAGTTCATTGCAATTAACACTGATGCACAACATCTTTTGATGAGCGATGCCGATGTTAAATTAGATATCGGTCGTGCATCAACTAAGGGTCTCGGTGCAGGTGCAGCTCCTGAAAAAGGAAGACAAGCTGCAATTGATCACACAGAAGATATTGAAGAGATCTTGCGCGGTGCAGATATGGTCTTCGTTACAGCCGGCGAAGGCGGCGGCACTGGTACAGGTGGCGCACCAGTAGTTGCAAAGATTGCTCGTGATCTCGGTGCGCTAACAATTGGTGTAGTAACACGTCCATTCTCATTTGAAGGAAAAATACGTTCATCGCAAGCAGATGAAGGTATCGAACTACTCCGTGCAGAAGTAGATACTTTAATTGTTATTCCAAATGATCGCCTACTTGCAATCTCCGATAGAAATATCACAGCGGTAGATGCATTTAAAACTGCCGATCAGGTGTTGCTCTCTGGTGTACAAGGAATCACTGAAATTATTACTCAGCCCGGTCTTATTAATTTGGACTTCGCAGATGTTAAAACAGTAATGACTGATGCAGGTTCTGCGCTTATGGGAATTGGTTCAGCTCGTGGAGAAAATCGCGCAACTCGTGCCGCTGAATTAGCAATCTCAAGTCCACTGCTAGAAGCATCTATAGATGGCGCAATGGGAGTTCTGCTCTCAGTAGCCGGTGGATCTGATCTTGGATTATTTGAGATTAATGAAGCGTGCGAACTCGTGCAAGCAGCAGCTCATCCAAACGCCCGCATTATCTTTGGAACGACAATTGATGATGCCCTCGGTGATGAAGTTCGCGTAACCGTGATCGCTGCCGGATTTGATGGAGGACAGCCGAAGAAGGTTGCAATGCCGATTATCGATGCTGCGGCTCTGACTGGAATTGCAGATCCGATTCCATCAAATGATCCGATATCCGTAGCTCTCGATCTTGATAACACATCACCTCGTAAGAGAGTGACATTCGAAGATCTCGTCGCCGAAGATGAGATCGACGTTCCTGATTTTATGAAGTAATAGCGGCCCACTCCATCTGCGAGTGAGTAATCAATGCTTGTTACATTCACAAACCGCCACGGTGGAGTAAGCCAAGGAGTTTACGCGACCTTGAATTTAGGAGATCACGTCGGTGATTTGCAGGAAGATGTATTGCGCAACCGTGAAAGCCTCGCATCACAACATGGTTCGATCCAATTTATGAACCAAGTACACGGAAACCGAATCGTGATAGTTGAAGAAATCTCAGATGAATCACCCACCGCTGACGCTTTAGTAACAGGTATTTCCGGCATTACCTTGGCGGTGATGGTCGCCGACTGCATCCCACTCCTATTAACCTCAAAAGAGGCAGTTGCTGCTGTTCACGTTGGAAGGCGAGGACTCGTCAATGGCGTTGCAATTAAAACTATTGAAGTGATGCGCCAAATGGGAGCTCAAGATATTTCAGCGACAATCGGGCCGTCTATATGCGGAAGATGCTATGAAGTATCTGCAGATATTCATCACGAGGTAATTTCACATTTTCCAGCAGCTGACTCGAGAACGAGCTCTAATTCGCTTGCACTCGATTTACCGAAAGCGCTTACTTCAGTTCTACTTAGCGCCGGAATTGCCGTAGATACCAGTCAAAGCGCGTGCACGTTAGAAGATGCAGATTTATTCTCCTATCGACGCGATGGCGTTACGGGGCGACAAGCTGGACTGGTAAATCTATGAAAACGCGAGAAGTAGCGATCGCGGATTCACTTGCCCAAGTTAAAGCCAGGATCACCGCCGCAGCAATCGGAAACGCTCGTTCTGCGGAAGATATAACTTTGATCTCTGTCACCAAAACATATCCGGCTAGTGATGTGGAAATTTTACATAAATTGGGCGAACGTAACTTTGGCGAGAATCGAAGCGAAGAAGGCGCCGAGAAATCTGCGCAAGTAAATGGAATTTGGCATTACCAAGGCCAAGTACAAAGCCGTAAATTGCGAGATATTGCCGGCTGGGCAAGTTTTATACATTCCATTGATTCACCAGATCATGCACTTAAGCTCTCGCGTATTTGCGCCGAATTAGAAAGAGATATTTCAATTTTTCTTCAACTCTCGCTAGATGGCGCAGCCGACCGAGGGGGAGTGATCGCCGCCGAGATTCTCGCCCTCGCCGAAAAGGTTGCCAATCTGCCAAATATTAAATTGGCAGGGCTAATGTGCGTCCCGCCTCTTTCTTATGAGCATGAAAGAGCATTCACGGAAATTGCAGAAATCCATCAGGGGTTCATCGGCGCTTTTCCAGAAGCACCTTACTTATCGGCAGGAATGAGTTCTGATTTTGAAGTGGCGATAGCCCATGGCGCGACACATCTGCGGATAGGTAGCCAAATCCTCGGTTCGCGCACTGATCACCCCTAACCTTTACCTATGTCAGCACTCAATAAAATGATGGGCTATCTCGGTCTCGTAGATACCGATGAAGAAGTCCACGGCGAAGCCACTCCAGTCCGCGCAGAACGTCCATCTCGCGAAGTAGCACGACCAGTTCGTGATCGCGCAGGAGTAACGGTCGTAGGCTCAACAATTGCAGTTGCTCCATCAACACAGCCTGAAGCGAATTATCACATCATCACTTTGCAGCCTCGCTCTTACAGCGAAGCGCGCAAGATGGGTGAGCATTACCGTGAAGGTAATCCCGTAATCATTAATCTCGATGATATGGAAGAGTCAGAACGCAAGCGCTTGGTCGACTTTGCAAGTGGATTAGTCTTTGGACTTCACGGTCGTATCGAGCGTGTTAGCCATAAAGTATTTCTTCTCTCACCAGCTAATGTAAATGTGAGCAGTGAAGATAAGACTGCGGCAGCGCAAGCTAGTTTCTTTAATCAGTCATAATTTATAGCGAATTACTTAATTCCCTATGGTCACCAACCTATTACTAACCGCTCTTGACCTCTTTAAGTACGCGCTCTTTATCCGCTTAATAATTGATTATGTACGCATCTTCGCCCGAAATTGGCGCCCTAATTCATTCCTGATTGCATTCTTTGAATTTATCTACGCGGTCACAGATCCACCTATGAAATTTGTTGGAAGATTTGTACCACCATTGCGTTTAGGCGGAGTTTCTCTAGATCTATCTTTTATAGTTCTTTTGATCGCGATAAGCCTGCTTAAGGGCATAATCGTCGTCGTACTTTAAAAGCATTAAAGTCATTACGCTTTAATTAGTACCGCACTTAACTGTAATTCATTATCTCCAGCCGGAAGACTCTGATCGTGAGTGAATTCCAGCGCCAGTACTTCATCGCTGATATGAGATGCTGACTCGTTAATTGCAGCAACTACTGCCGAATCTGCGTTCCAGCGAACTTTAATGCGATCAGAAATTTCAAAGCCATCACCTTTACGGCGCTCTTGAATGTAGCGAATTACCTCACGGACATTTCCCGCATCAATCAGAGTTTGGCTAAGAGCCAGATCCAGCGCCACAGATTCACCTTCGTGGCTGGCGACCATCCAGCCACTCTTTGGCACTTCAGTAACCACCAAGTCACCGAGTTCAATATCCCAAGTTGCAACTTTTGTAGATCCGGTTGTGCGAAGTGTTTTCACAAGCGCCGTCGCATCAAGTGCGGCGATCGCCTTAGAAATCTCCTGCACATCTTTGCCGTACTTTGCACCCAGAGATTTAAAGTTTGCTTTAACTGAGATATTTACCAGGTCACCATCAGCATCTGCGATGTCTGCAAGATCAATCACATTTAACTCATCAGCGATCTGATCACGCATATCACTTGGAAGTTTTGCCCAACCTGGTGCTGAAATTAGCGCGCGTTGCAAAGGTTGGCGGATCTTTATTGCAGATTCGGCGCGAGCAGCCCGTCCTAATTCGACAACGCGGCGAGTCATAGCAACCTGCGCGTTAAGTTCTAAATTAATTAATTTCGAATCTGCGATTGGAAAATCAGTTAAATGAACCGAATCGGCAGCGTTAGCGTTGGCAGGCTTAACAACTTCTTGCCAGACGTGCTCGGTAATGAATGGAACCATTGGCGAGAGAAGTTGGGTCAGCGTCACTAAGCACTCATGCAAGGTTCCGAGCGCTGCTAGATCGCCATCCCAGAAACGGCGACGCGAGCGACGTACATACCAATTTGAAAGATCATCGATAAATCGAGCCAGCGCCTTTCCGGCACTTTGCGAATCAAATTCCGAGTATGCAAGATCGACTTCAGCGATTAATGCGTTTAACTCGCTAAGGATCCAATGATCCATCATTGATCGATCTTTCACGTGAGGGATCTGTGAGATATCGAAGTTAGACGATTGCGCATATAAAGTGTGGAAAGAAATAGTGTTCCAGTAGGTCAGTAAGGTTTTGCGAACTACATCGCTAATTGCATCGTGCCCTACGCGGCGAGCAGACCAAGGTGATCCGGCCGCCAACATGTACCAACGCACTGCATCTGCGCCATGTTGATCCATAAGCGAGATTGGCTCGATTACATTTCCGAGGTGCTTACTCATCTTGCGTCCATCTTTATCCAAGATATGGCCCAAGCAGAGCACGCTCTTGTATGAAGATTTATCAAAGACCAATGTGCCAATCGTCATTAAGGTGTAGAACCATCCACGTGTTTGATCAATTGCTTCGCAGATGAAGTCAGCGGGATAAGCGGCCTTGAATTTTTCTACCGAACCAGGCTTGTGCGGATAACCCCACTGCGCAAAAGGCATTGCACCAGAGTCATACCAACAATCGATAACCTCAGGAACTCGAACCATCTCTTTAGCGCAGGTTGCGCAAGGGAAGGTGATGTCATCTACAAATGGACGATGTGGATCTAGGTTGGAGAGTTCTTTACCAGCAAGAGCGCCCAGCTCTTTAAGCGAATCAACGCAGACTTCGTGCTTTTCTTCGCAACGCCAAATTGGCAGCGGCGTTCCCCAATAGCGGTTGCGCGAGAGCGCCCAGTCGATATTGTTATTTAACCAATCGCCATAACGCCCAGTCTTAATTGTTTCTGGGTGCCAATCGGTCTGATTGTTCTCGCGGATTAATTCATCTTTAATTGAAGTGGTGCGTATATACCAAGATGGTTGCGCATAATAAATAAGTGCAGTGTGACAACGCCAGCAGTGTGGGTAAGGGTGCTCATATGGCTGATGCTTATAAAGAACGCCACGCGATTTCAACTCTTTCACCAAAGTCTTATCGGCATCTTTAAAGAAGAGCCCACCTACTAGCGGAACATCGCTTAAGAATGTGCCATTCGGTGCGATCGGATTTACAACTGGTAAACCGTAGGCGCGACAAACAGCGAGGTCATCTGCTCCGAAAGCAGGAGCTTGATGAACGAGCCCAGTTCCATCTTCGGTTGTTACATAATTAGCAAGCACAACAAAGTGAGAGTCAGGGATATCAATTAAATCTAAGGGGCGCTTGTAAGTTACGCGTTCTAGATCTTTACCTTTAATAGTCTTAAGTATCTTTACTTCACCAGTTAGCGCCGAAATAAGTGGTTGCGCTACGACCAACACTTCTCGGACTTCCTCAACGCTGACTTCAGCAACTACATAATCAACATCCGGATTAACTGCAATTGCGGTATTTGACACCAAAGTCCAAGGAGTAGTTGTCCAAACGAGCAGCGCGGCTCCGAGATCGGCTAGTTCGCCA
>CAESAF010000006.1_pt1 | contig 17499 bp, 18 predicted proteins | sample 7263641 | NCBI WGS metagenome assembly CAESAF01 (sample SAMEA6814064, study PRJEB35770) | uncultured Actinomycetes bacterium | biome: Freshwater; feature: Freshwater reservoir; material: water | place: Czech Republic | collected 2017-05-23 | depth 30m m
AAGAAGGCGCAACAACTATGAAGAAGAAGGCGCAAGAGAAGTTAGCTGCAAAAGCTAATCCTGTGCCGGTAGAAGAAGTAGTTGTGCCAGAAGCAACTGCGACCGAAGAGGTTGTAGAAGTTGTGGCAGAAACCGTAGCTGAAGCGTCAGCTGAGGCTGCGACTACAGACGTTGCGGTTGAAACAGAAGCGGCTGCCGAATAACAATGATGGACGAAGCTCTCGAGCACCTCGTTAAAGGAATCGTTGATAATCCTGAAGATGTCATCGTCAAGGAAAAGACTCACCGTCGCGGCACAACTCTTGAAGTTCGTGTCAATCCTGAAGATATCGGCAAGGTAATTGGCCGTAACGGTCGCACTGCAAAGGCGCTACGCACAGTCGTTAGCGCTATTGCAGGTCGCACAGTTCGTGTTGATCTCATCGATACCGACGAGGCTCGTTAACTCTCTTGTCAGGTATGCGCCTAAACGTAGGTCGCATTGGTCGTGCTCACGGAATTCTTGGTGAAGCAACTATTGAAGTGCGCACCGATTTAGCAGAAGAACGTTTTGCTGTCGGCGCACAACTTGAAACAGATAAACACGGTAATTTAACTGTGGTTTCTGCGCGCGTGCACAATGGAATTTTACTGCTGGGATTTGACGGCTTTACCGATCGCAATGCAATTGAAAAATTGCGCGATGTTCTCCTTTTTGCCCAGGTAGATATCGACGAACCTGGCTTTGAAGAAGATGATTACCACGTCCTGCAACTTATCGGGTGCCAGGCATTTCTTGTAGATGGCGACTTAGTCGGTGAAGTAACCGATGTTCTTAACCTGCCAGGCCAAGATGTACTCTCGATTAAGACTGAATCTGGTGAAATTCTGATTCCATTTGTTCACCAACTCGTACCCGTAGTTGATATAAAAGCTAAACGCATGACAGTTATCCCACCAGATTTTTACGAGAGCGAGGCTAATCAGTGAAAATTGATGCGATCACAATCTTCCCTGAGTACTTTGCTCCCGCACAACTTTCTCTGCTGGGAAAGGCGCAAGATAAAGGTTTGATCGAGTTACAAGTTCACGATTTGCGAACTTTTACAACCGATAACCACAACACCGTGGATGACACTCCTTACGGTGGTGGCGCCGGGATGGTGATGCTTCCGCAAATATGGGGAGAAGCACTTGACCCAATTTTGATTTCCAATGTTGATTTGATCATTCTGACACCGGCTGGAAATCGCTTTACCCAACAAATGGCGGAAGAATTTTCAAAGAGAGATCATTTGGTATTTGCGTGCGGACGCTATGAAGGAATTGATGATCGAGTTCGCCAACATTATTCGGGCCCAGATTATGCAAAGCTCGGGGTTCGCGTCCACGAAGTTTCCATTGGAGATTATGTCCTTGGCGGAGGAGAGGTTGCTTCGCTGGTAATGATTGAGGCGATCACTCGATTGATTCCAGGAGTCCTTGGAAATCCTGAATCGCTCACAGAAGAGTCGCATAACACTGATGGTTACCTCGAATATCCCAATTTTACTAAACCTCAAGATTGGCGAGGAATTAGCGTTCCAGAGATTTTATTAAGTGGAAATCACGGTGAAATCGCTAAGTGGCGCCAATTACAGGCACAAGAGCGCGCGAAGAAGAAGTTATAACTCGTCAGTAACCACACTTCTACCGTAGCGTGCACCTATGAGCGATGAGACGGCGAAGATTCAAGCGAGATTAATTCGTGATCTAGAACCCGTCGTTGCCGTAGAACTCGAACGCCATTTATCTGTACAGAAAAATTGGTATCCACACGAGTATGTCCCGTGGTCAGAAGGACGAGATTATGCAGGCCCGCTTAATGGTGATGCTTGGGAAGCCAAGGATTCTCGCTTAACACCAGTTGCCCAAGATTCTTTAGTTTTGAATTTACTCACCGAAGATAATTTGCCGAGTTATCACACTGAAATTGCGCTTTCAATGGGCCGCGATGGCGCATGGGGAAATTGGATCGAGCGTTGGACCGCAGAAGAAGCTCGTCACGCAATCGTGATTCGCGATTATTTGATGGCCACGCGCGGTGTTGATCCTTATCATCTTGAAGATTTACGCATGGCTCATATGTCTCTGGGATATCAGACACCCTATGAAAACGATATGTTGCACACGATCGCCTACGTTTCATTTCAAGAGCTAGCAACGCGCATATCTCACAGAAATACCGGCAAGATTTCTGACGATCCAATCGCTGAAAATATGATGCAACGCGTTGCACTAGATGAAAACTTGCATATGCTCTTTTATCGCAACACACTTTCGGCCGCCCTTGATATGGAGCCAAATGCTGCAATGCGCGCTATTGCAGATGTTGTTACAAATTTTGATATGCCCGGGGCCAATATGCCTGGATTCGGTCGCAAGGCTGTGCAGATCGCCCTAGCGGGAATTTATGATCTACAGCAGCACCTTGATGACGTTGTCTCTCCAGTCTTACGCGCGTGGAATGTTTTTGAAAGAAATGATCTATCGGGCGATGGCTTGGTCGCACGCGATGAACTAACAGCATTTATGGATAAGTCTGGAAAAGAAGCAGAGATCTTTAATGACAAACGCGAGGTTCACTTCGAAAGACTTATAGCTCGCGGTCAATCGCCAATTCGTATTCAAAAGTAATTTTTTAGCGATAGATTTGCCCCATGTGTAGATTACTTGGCTATGTATCAAATGAGGAGCAAACCTTTGCCGAAGTCGTGGGCGAGGGATTCAATAATTTTGTAGAACTATCTAAAGAACATAAAGATGGTTGGGGTATTTCTGCTAGTTCTGCATCGAGTCGTGACACCACTTTGGTAAGAGATTTGACTCTGGCAGCCGAGAGTCAGAAATTTAGTGAATCTGCAAACAATCTTAAATCAGATGGCGCTTTGTTGCATCTACGCCTGGCATCAAAGGGCATCGAGGTAGATTTATCGAATAACCATCCATTTGTGCACGATGAATATTCATTTATGCATAACGGCACGATCAAATCAATTAGTGATATTGAAAAATTTGTAGATCCACGTTATTTATCAAACTTCACTTCATCCACCGATAGCGAAAGATATTTTTACACGATCTTGACTGCGATAGATGAATTTGGCTTGATCGAAGGTGTCCGTAAGGCTGTTCGCACCATATCTGCAAATTGTGAATTTACGAGCATTAATTGCATGCTCCTCTCGCCAGATCACATGATTGCCGTTTGTGAGTTTAATGAAGCAGATTCCAGCGAATGGACCGTTGATAGCCATTACGAACTCCGCTTCAGCGCCGAGGAGGGGGTTATCAAAGTTGCATCCACTGGATGGGGCAAAGACCATTGGAGCCGACTCCCAAATCATTCGATTCTTATGATCGATCGACGAGATTTAACTTTTGAGGTTTTACCTCTCTAAGCACCGCGTTACTCTTGCCTTTATGACCCGCACATATACAGTCGAAACCTACGGCTGCCAGATGAACGTTCATGATTCTGAACGTATCGCCGGGCTATTAGATGAGGCAGGTTACATCCCAGCAACTGCAGGATCGCAAGCCGATATTGTCGTATTCAATACCTGCGCTGTTCGAGAAAATGCAGATAATAAGTTATATGGCAATCTAAGTTTCTTAGCTCCCATTAAGAAGGCTAATCCAAAGATGCAGATTGCTGTAGGGGGATGTTTGGCACAGAAAGATCAATCTATAATTTTAAAGAAAGCGCCATACGTTGATGTGGTCTTTGGTACCCATAACGTTGGCTCGCTTCCCGTTCTATTGGAACGAGCGCGTATCGAAGAAGAATCCCAGATAGAAATTCTGGAAGCGCTCGAACATTTCCCATCAACGCTGCCAGCCCGCCGGCTTTCAGCTTTCACTTCCTGGGTATCTATTTCGGTGGGTTGCAATAACACCTGCACCTTCTGCATCGTGCCAACTTTACGAGGGATTGAGAAAGATCGTCCCGCTGTCGATATTTTAAAGGAAATTCGCGCCCTAGTTGATCAAGGGGTAATTGAAATTACTTTATTAGGTCAGAACGTCAATGCCTATGGAGTCGATTTCGGAGATCGAAGCGCGTTTGCAAACTTGCTACGTGAATGCGGAAAGATTGAAGGATTAGAGCGTGTTCGTTTTATGTCGCCACATCCACGCGATTTCACCGATGATGTAATTGAAGTTATGGCGAACACGAAGAATGTAATGCCGCATCTGCATATGCCACTGCAATCAGGATCAGACCGCATTCTGCAAGAGATGCGTCGCTCTTACAGAACCAGCCGGTACTTAGGAATATTAGATCGAGTGCGTCAAGCGATGCCCGAGGCGATGATCACGACCGACATAATTGTTGGATTCCCTGGTGAAACGGAAGAAGATTTCCAAGCAACTATGGATTTGGCAACGCAAGCCCAATTTGCGGCTGCTTACACATATAAATATTCAATTAGACCTGGTACTCCAGCCGGTGTAATGCCAAATCAAGTTCCCGATGCTGTGGTAGGCGAACGGTATACAAGATTGCACGAGCATCAACAAGGGATATCGCTTAGCGTCAATCAGCGATCAATCGGTAGCAAGCATCGCGCTCTTGTCTCTGAAGTTGAAGGTCGCCGAGATGCCGCTCAATCAAGACTCACAGGCAAGACAGAAGATTTTCGCCTAGTTCACTTCGACGCGGTGAGTAAGGCTAGACCAGGTGATTTCGTAGATTTAACAATTACCGATGCATCTGCGCATTACTTAATCGGAAGAGAGGACGTACATTTACTTACACGAGGGGGAGATGCATTTGCTGCAAGAGAAGCAAAGGTAGGTCCGCAACCAACCATGCTAGGAATCCCTTCCGTTAAATGAAAACAATAGTTATTTGTGGCGCAACCGCAACCGGTAAGAGCGATTTAGCAGTTTCTCTAGCACAAGAAATTGGCGCAGAGATTATCAATGCGGATTCAATGCAGATTTATAAAGGGATGGATATAGGTACAGCCAAACTCGCTCCTGCAGAGCGAGGTGGAATCGAACACCATATGTTAGATCTTTTAGCTGTTACCGAAGATTCCACCGTTGCCTGGTATCAAGAATTGGCTCGGCAATCGGTAACTGCAATACATGGTCGCGGTAAGCACGCAATAATCGTTGGAGGAACCGGTCTCTATATTAAGTCGATCCTAGATGATTTAAATTTCCCAGATACCGATGCTGATGTGCGTCAGAAATTAACGGAGGAAGCGAAAGAGTTTGGAATTGTGCAACTCTTTCAAAGACTTGAGCTTTTAGATCCTGCGGCGGCGGCCGCGATCGATCGACAGAATGAAAGGCGTGTCATTCGCGCCTTAGAAGTTATTGAAATTACCGGTAAACCATTCACGGCAAATTTACCGCGCGAGGATAGCTCTCTCTATCCTGATGCTCTTCAGTTCGGACTGGTTATGGACCGAGCAGAACTCGGGGAGCGCGTGGAGGCTCGCGTTGATCGGATGTGGGAGTCGGGTTTTGTAGCAGAGGTTGACCGTTTGATTGAAGAAGGAATTACCAGCGCTACGACTGCGCGTCGCGCATTAGGTTATGCGCAGATTATTGCAATGCGAAGCGGTGAGATCACCGAGGATTTAGCAATCGAGGAAACAAAGCGAGCTACACGTCAATATGTCAGACGACAAGAGACCTGGTTCTCTCGAGATGCGCGAATTAGCTGGATATCTCCAACGCAACCGCGTCTGGAAACAGTGCTCGAGAAGATAAACTCATCACCATCATGATTGAAAACGTAATCGGAACCTACGGGCACGGCACAGAAAATGACTTTGTTCTGGTCTTTGATCCTACTGACGAGATTTCTATAACTACTGCGCAGACAGCGGCAATCTGTAATCGCGAAAGCGGTATCGGAGCCGATGGGCTAATTCGCATAACTAAGCGGGATGATAAATGGTTCATGGATTACCGCAATGCCGATGGATCTCTGGCTGAAATGTGTGGAAATGGAATCCGAGTAATGGCTCGCTATTTGGTAGAACGCGGCCATCAACCAGAAGGAATCTTTGCAATAAATACAAGAGATGGTCTCAAGCATTTAAGAGTTCCAAAAACTGATGATATTTCGGTAAATATGGGCAAAGTCATCGATGAAAATGAAGACATTACCGCATCCGTTGAGGGAAAGATCTGGAACGGATACAACATAAATGTAGGAAATCCTCACGCAGTTGTGTTTGTAGAAAAAATTGAAGATGTTGGATCACTTAAAGATGCGCCAGTCGTGCGACCAAAAGACACATATCCCGAAGGCGTAAACGTTGAGTTTGTCGAGATAATGCCCAATCACGAAGCGAAAATGCGGGTACACGAGCGCGGCAGTGGTGAAACCAAATCGTGTGGCACGGGTACCTGCGCAGTTGCATTGGCAGCATCGCTTCAAATTAAGGAGAATTTACCTACGCGCTGGGTTATTTATCCTCCGGGTGGCCGTTTGGTTGTAGATATAGATCCACATTCCAATGCAACTCTGACGGGACCTGCCATTTTGATTTCAGATCTTGATTTAACCAAATTTTTGCAGGATGCATGAGCGAAGAAAACCCACGCGATAACGACCTATTTGAAGAACTGCTGCGCGAAAGTGCGAGGGTTGCGGCAGATTTCGACGCAGATGAAAGTGATTTCGAAGTTTCATCTCAGCCAGACCTTGCAGATCGCCATGCCTTGCGCCGCGTCAAGGGATTTTCAACAGAGTTACAAGATATTTCAGATGCTGAATATCGCCAGTTACAACTTGAACGAGTTGTACTTGTTGGAGTTTGGACTGAAGGAAGCGCAGAGATGGCCGAGAATTCTCTAGCTGAGTTAAAGGCACTTGCCGAGACCGCCGGATCGGAAGTTTTAGATGGACTTATTCAGCGGAGAGATAAACCCGATCCTGCAACATATATAGGTTCTGGAAAGGTTATTGAACTTCGACAGATTGTGGTTGCAACTGGGGCCGATACGGTGATTTGTGATGGAGAACTTTCACCTTCGCAGCTGCGGCAATTAGAAGATAAATTAAAAGTGAAAGTTGTCGACCGCACCGCTTTGATTCTCGATATCTTTGCCCAGCACGCCAAGAGCAAAGAAGGAAAGGCTCAAGTTGAATTGGCGCAGATCGCATACTTACTTCCCAGACTTCGTGGTTGGGGTGACTCACTTTCTCGTCAAGTCGGTGGTCGCGCAGCAGGCGGTGCGGGTATTGGTGGCCGCGGTCCTGGCGAGACCAAGATAGAAACGGATAGACGTCGCATCCGCGACAAAATGGCGAAACTTCGCCGTGAAATTGCCGAGATGAAGGTTTCACGCGACACTAAACGCCAAGAGCGAAAGCGTTTTAATATTCCATCGGTTGCGATTGCTGGATATACAAATGCAGGAAAGTCATCGTTGCTAAATAAATTAACAAATGCTGGCGTATTGGTTGAAAATGCGCTCTTTGCAACGCTTGACCCAACTGTTCGTAAGTCACAGACTTCTGAGGGACGCGTTTATACCCTTTCAGATACTGTGGGATTCGTGCGCCATCTACCGCACCAATTAGTGGATGCCTTTAAATCAACGCTTGAGGAAGTATCAGGTGCTGACCTGATTGTGCACGTCGTAGATGGTTCACACCCTGACCCTTTTGAACAAATCCGCGCAGTGCGTGAGGTAATCACCGATATCGGTGGGGGAGATATTCCAGAAATTATTGCAATAAATAAGGTAGATGCTGCAGATCCAGATGTTGTTATGGAAATTCTGCGGAAGGAAAAAAATAGTTTCGCTTTTTCAGCAAGGACTGGTTACGGAATAGAAGGACTTGTAAGGGCAATTGAAAAATCACTGCCACATCCAAATGTCGAAATAAATGCTTTAATTCCTTATGATCGCGGCGATTTAGTCAGTGAAATACATGAACGTGGCGAGATTCTTAGCGAAGAGTACGTAGAGACAGGAACACAGATGCGCGCCCTGGTCGACGGTGGTCTGGCAAAAGCTATAGAGGATGCGCTCCATTAATCTGAGATACCCCTTATATGCTTAAAAAAGTAGGAATATCTGCGACACGCCGCGGGTTGTAAGGGGTAATAACGTATAAGTGCGCGAGTATGCGCCTCGTATACGAAGATTCTCGTTTGAGAATTTGATGAATTTTATGGAAGGCAGGTGAGAGCAGTGGCAACAGATTACGACACCCCCCGAAAAACGGATGAGGAACTCCATGAGGAGTCGCTAGAAGAACTCAAAGCTAAGCGAGTCGATGCTCAATCCGGTCAGATTGATGTCGATGAGGCTGAGGCGGCTGAGAATCTTGAACTTCCTGGAGCTGATTTATCAGGAGAAGAACTAGCTGTTCGCGTTGTACCAAAGCAAGTAGATGAATTTACTTGCTCTCGTTGCTTCTTAGTCCACCACATAACTCAGCTTGCCAAAGGCGAGGGCGCAAAAGCAGTTTGTAAAGAGTGTAATTAAAATATCAAGGTTTAATCAGCAGCGCGGCGATTTCTTCGCCGCGTTTGCTCGTTATTAGCCAATATGGTGTGGGATCTCGAGGATCGTTAACTTCAATTTTAATCCCCACTGGAACCCAAAATTTAATTGCAAGATAAGCGGCTGGATCGGCATCACGAGTGCGCAGAAGTCTCATTGAATCTGAATTTAGAATCGTTACTTTACCTAGATACTTACTTTCGATATGAGCGCGATCAATGCGCAACTCTTTCCCATCGAAGGAAATAATGGATCGCATGCCAAATGCGAGATAGATAATTATGATCGTCGCAGCTATAAATGATGTTAAAGCAACAGTGTTATCAAAGGCTGCCCAAAGCGCTATTACGAGTGAAAGCAGCAGGAAATAAATGAAGGCGAGCACCCAGATAGGCGGGCGGAGAACTTCTTTAAATCTCACGATTAGAGTCTAGATGAAGTAAAGTGTGTGTATGAGTCGCGTACCGAGTACAACCCCTCCTGAAGGTGCGATAATTCCCGAGCGCCACCCAAAAGCACCTGAAATAGGCACCAAGATTCCATCTCACTTCGGACATTGTTTTGGGTGTGGAGAGTTACATCCAACCGGACTTCATCTTGTTGCCGAAGCCGGAGGCGGCGCAGATTTAACTGCAGAATTTACAGTCACAGAAAATCATCAAGGTGCGCCTGGTTTGGCTCACGGCGGTCTACTCTCGCTGGCATTCGATGAAGCCCTTGGCAAGTTAATGTGGCTAATTCGCTCACCCGCAGTCACGGCTAGGCTAGAAACGGATTTTCTAAAACCTGTTCCTATGGGAACCACCTTGCACATAACTGCGCGAATTACTGGTCAAGTAAATCGCAAGGTATATACCGCAGCCGAAGGCCGACTTGGTGGACCAGATGGAGAGATCGCTGTTAAAGCCGCCGCCCTCTTTGTAATTGTTCCGATGTCACATTTCCTAGAAAATGCTCCAAAAGAATATCTAGAACATATTGCCAAGACGCCAGAGATTTTAGCTTTTGTCGATCCAGAGTTTGAGATAAATCCATAATGGGCGTAAAAGTTTTAGTTACTCGCATTGATAAAGATCTGCCTCTTCCGAACTATGCCAAAGGGGGAGATGCGGGCGCTGATTTGGTATCGCGCGTAGATGTGTCATTGGCACCGGGTGAGCGAAAATTGGTTCCAACAGGAATCTCTATTGCGCTACCGGATGGCTATGTTGCGCTGGTTCACCCGAGATCTGGACTTGCGATTAAGCACGGCGTAACAATGGTTAACGCACCTGGAACCGTTGATGCAGGCTATCGCGGTGAATTACAAATAATATTAATTAATCACGATTCAAGTGAGAGCGTCTCCTTTAAGCGCGGCGATCGCATCGCACAGCTGGTAATTCAACAAGTTGAACGCGCAGAATTTGTTGAAGTCGAATCATTGCCTGGTTCGGGTCGAGGTACTGGCGGATTCGGATCCACAGGCCGCTGATGAGTAATTTGCCAATCGACCCAACCGGATCTGATAAAGAGAAAGTACTTGCCGCTTTCGGTGGAAAGAAAGGGCTAATTGATTCCGGCATCCCATCAATAATTTTCCTCGTCGTATTTAACGTCGCAGATGATCTGCGCCGAGCTCTGATTGCATCACTTATTGTTTCTGCTTCTTTAACTATTATCCGATTGGCAAAACGGGACACTATTCAGCACGCAATTTCAGGGTTGATTGGCTCCCTTATATGCGCTTGGTTTGCTAATCGAACAGGTAATGCAAGCGATCTCTATATTCCAAAGCTACTTACTAATTTGGGCTATGGCAGCGTTTATTTAATTGCCAACTTGGCAGGCTGGCCAATACTCGGACTCTTACTCGGACCGATTCTCGGTGAGAACTTGTCTTGGCGAAAAGATCCAGCTCGGGCTCGTGCTTACAAAAGAGCGAGTTGGCTCTGGGTCGCCATGTTTTTCACACGGATTGCTGTGCAGTACCCGATATATCGAAGTGGAAACGTCAATTTACTGGGAACCGTGAATTTGGCTATGGGATACCCGCTATTCCTAGCAACCGCTTATGGATCTTGGATGATTTTAAAGAGCGTTCCAACAACGGAAAATAAAGCTAATTAATTAGCGATAAAGCAAGATTTAATTAATCCTTCAGCGGTTGCAGATGCAACAAAAAGTAATTCATCTCCCGCGCTGAATACATCTGTTGGAGTAGGTGTAATCACTCGACCATCGCGAACGATTGCTGCCAGCGATGCATCATCTGGAAGTTCAATTTCTTCCACCGTTTTTCCGATACAACTTGAAGAATCAGGCAGCGTTAATTCAACTAAATTAGCCTGACCTTTACGGAAAGAGAATAAACGAACTACATCGCCAACGCTAACGGCTTCTTCCACCAGGGCAGAGATAATTCTTGGAGTTGATACAGCAACATCTACACCCCAAGATGAATCAAAGAGCCACTCATTTTTTGGGTGATTAATACGAGCGACTACGCGAGGAACTCCATACTCAGTTTTAGCCAGTAGTGAAGTTACTAAGTTGACCTTGTCATCACCGGTTGCAGCAACTAAAACCTGGCAATTATTTAATACCGCTTTATCAAGTGCGGTGATTTCGCAGGCATCGGCCATCAACCACTCCGCATCAGGCACCGACTCCATCTTTAGCGCCTTTGGGTCACGATCAATTAGGAGAACTTGATGACCATTGTCTAGAAGTTCACGCGCAATCGCACGACCCACATTTCCTGCTCCTGCGATGGCGATTCTCATGAATGATCCTCTGGGGAACGAGCAAAGATTTGCTCAACTTTACTTAACTCTGAATCGCGCACGGTAACGTGCAATAAGTCGCCCTCTTGCAGAACCGAATGCGGATCTGGAATAAGGCCCTCACCTAATCGGGTAATAAATGCCACTCGAGCACCAGTTGCTTCCTCGAGTTCAGTTATAGCCATTCCGAACCAATCTTTATGCGGGTGCATTTCGCACAGTTGAACTGCTCCACTGGCATCACGCCATTCAGAGCGCGAACCCTCAGGTACTAGGCGCCGCAAAATTTGATCAGTTGCCCAAATAACTGTTGCAACAGTGGGAATACCTAAACGTTGGTAAATTTCAGCGCGGCCAGGATCGTAAATTCGAGCGACCACGTTAGCTACACCGTATGTTTCACGCGCTACACGAGCTGCCAAAATATTTGAGTTATCGCCGTTACTTACCGCAGCAAATGCATCTGCATTTTCTATTCCAGCCTCAAGTAATGTGTCTCGATCAAATCCAACGCCTGAGACCGTGCGACCTTTGAAGTCTGGACCTAAACGGCGGAAGGCTTCTCGGGATTGATCAATTATCGCCACAGAGTGTCCTGCGGCTTCGAGTTCGGTGGCTAATGAAGAACCAACTCGACCGCATCCCATGATTACGACGTGCACAAGGTTTAACTTACACCCTTATTCTTATCTATATGACATCTAATGGGGCAAACGAGCGAAATTCCACGGAACGCGTTGCGTTGGCGGTGGGGGATCGCTTCACTACGACCATTGAGAAAGTCGCTCACGGTGGTCACTTCATTGCTCGCCACCTCGGTGCAGTCATCTTTGTACGACATGCAATTCCTGGTGAGGAAGTTGAAGTCGAAATAACCGGCACTGGAAGTTCATTTAATCGCGGCGATGTTGTAAAAGTTCTCACTCCATCTCCAGATCGAGTAAGCGCACCTTGCCAATTCGCGCACAGGCTCGGCTGTGGTGGTTGCGATTTCCAACACATTTCACTTGATCGACAACGCCATTTAAAATCTGAGGTTATTGCAGAGCAATTTGCGCGAATCGCTAAACGAGAAATTCAAGTTACCGTGGAAGAGGTAGGCGCACCGCTTGGATACCGAACGCGATTTAACGCCGTTACGACTCGAAATGGCGATCTTGGATTTAAACAGGCCAGGAGTAATAAAGTAATTCCGGTAGATGATTGTCGGATCTTGCAACCTGAAATCAAATATCAAGAGTTGAGTTCGCGAAAGTGGAAGGGAGATTTGCGAGTAGAAGTTTCGCTATCTTCAACAGGAGAGCGAACCATCGCAACTGGGTACTCTCGAGAAGAAACTCCGGTGCGAACTAGCGAAGGGCCGGATGTAGGTAAATATTCGGTAAATGGAATTAAGTTAGAAGTTTCACAACGCTCTTTTTGGCAGAGCCATAAATTAGCTCCGACTGTTCTGACCAAAGTTGTAAGCGAATTTGCTGAATTGCGGGATGGAGATCAAGTACTTGACCTTTATGGGGGAGTTGGACTCTTCACATCTCAATTTATAAATGCGGTTGGCGATGCCGGTCAGATTGATTTAGTTGAAGGCAGTAAGAGCGCAACCGCTGATGCAATGCGCAATTTTTCGGAAATTAAGAATGTAAGGGTGCACACCGGAGACGTCGCAAAATTACTTCCCCGATTTACTAAGAGTGATGTAATCGTCGTAGATCCACCTCGTGAAGGAGCTGGAAAAGACGTAGTACTAGCTATGGCAGCGTTGCAACCGCGCGTCATGGTTTACGTTGCGTGCGATCCAGCGGCACTTGCTCGCGATACTACCTATTTAAGTGAAGTCGGATATGAGATCACCAAAATCCGCGCCTTCGACCTTTTTCCTATGACACACCACATAGAAACAGTTGCGTTATTTACTCGAGTTAAGGTATCTTGACATCAAGATAATTTAGTTAAGGATGTATATGAGTAAGAACTCGTTAGGCGCCAAGAAGAACTTAAAAGTTGCTGGTAAAGATTTCGAAATCTTTGATATTTCAAATATTGAAGGCGCTGCGAATTTGCCTTTCTCGCTAAAAGTACTCCTAGAAAATTTATTGCGCACTGAAGATGGCGCCAACATAACTGCAGACCACATTAAATCTCTTGCCCAGTGGGATCCAGCCGCTGAGCCTGATACCGAAATTCAGTTCACTCCAGCTCGCGTTGTAATGCAAGATTTCACCGGCGTTCCTTGCGTAGTTGACCTAGCAACAATGCGCGAGGCAATCGTTGAACTTGGGGGAGACCCGGCCAAAGTAAACCCATTGGCACCAGCAGAACTCGTTATCGACCATTCTGTAATTGCTGATGTATTCGGAACGAAAGACTCTTTTGAAAAGAACACTGACATTGAATACGAGCGCAATCGTGAACGTTATCGCTTTCTTCGCTGGGGACAGGGCGCATTTGATGAATTTAAAGTTGTGCCGCCGGGAACTGGAATTGTTCACCAGGTAAATATTGAATACCTAGCACGCGTGGTGATGACTCGTTCGGTAAACGGTGTTCTTCGCGCTTATCCAGATACCGTTGTTGGAACTGATTCACACACAACAATGGTCAATGGTTTAGGCGTACTCGGCTGGGGCGTTGGTGGAATTGAGGCCGAAGCTGCGCTTTTAGGTCAACCTGTTTCAATGTTGATTCCTCGTGTTGTCGGATTTAAATTAAGCGGTGCTCTTCCAGTTGGAACAACAGCAACTGATATGGCGCTAACAATTACCGAAATGCTTCGCAAGCACGGCGTGGTGGGCAAGTTCGTAGAATTTTATGGTCCAGGTGTTGTCTCTGTTCCCATGGCGAATCGAACAACGATCGGCAATATGAGCCCCGAATATGGTTCTACTTGCGCGATCTTCCCAATCGATGATGAAACTCTTCGTTACTTACGTCTCACTGGACGCAGTGATGAACAGGTCGAACTGGTTGAGCAATATGCGAAAGCTCAAGGTATGTGGCACGATCCGGCCGTTAGTCCGCGCTTCTCTGAGCATATTGAGCTAGATCTCTCAACAGTCGTGCCATCTATTTCGGGACCAAAGCGTCCTCAGGATCGAATTTCGCTAAGCGGTTCTAAAGATGCATTCGAGAAAATTCTTCCGACTTACATTACCGATAAGACCGGCAAAGAGGCTTATCCGGTGAGTGTTGGCGCAAAGTCAACAACAATTAAGAACGGTGATGTTGTTATCGCATCAATAACATCTTGTACGAACACATCAAATCCTTCAGTAATGATTGGCGCCGCCCTTCTTGCTAAGAAAGCTGTTGAACGCGGCTTAACATCCAAGCCTTGGGTTAAGACAACTCTGGCACCGGGATCTAAAGTTGTTACCGATTATTATGATCGTGCAGATTTAACAAAGTACATGGAGGCCCTTGGCTTTAACCTGGTTGGTTATGGCTGCGTAACCTGTATTGGTAACTCCGGCCCGCTTCCAATTGAAATTAGCAAGTCAGTTAACGAACACGATTTGGCCGTTACTGCTGTTCTTTCAGGAAATCGCAACTTTGAGGGTCGAATTAGCCCAGATGTGAAGATGAACTATCTAGCATCTCCACCGCTAGTAGTTGCCTACGCCCTTGCTGGGACAATGAATCACGATTTTGAGAAAGATTCTCTCGGCAAAGATAAAGATGGCAAGGATGTTCTCCTGGCCGACATTTGGCCAAGTGCGAAAGAGATTCAAGATGTAATCGACTCGTCAATCTCGTCAGAGATGTTTAAGAAAGATTACGCCACCGTTTTTGATGGCGATCATCGCTGGAAGTCTCTTGATACCCCAACTGGAAAAACTTTCGAATGGGATGCGCAATCAACTTATGTACGCAAACCTCCCTACTTTGATGGAATGCCAGCAAATCCGAAGCCAGTCACTGACATTTCTGGCGCACGCGTCTTAGCGATATTGGGAGACTCCGTAACAACCGATCACATTTCACCTGCAGGAAATATCAAAGCTGACTCACCTGCTGGAAAGTATCTCGAGGCTCACGGTGTAGCTCGTGGTGATTTCAACTCATACGGATCACGACGTGGAAATCACGAAGTTATGATCCGCGGAACCTTTGCCAATATTCGCTTAAAAAATCTGTTGTTAGATGGCGTTGAAGGTGGCTTCACTCGCAACTTCTTAAACGAAGGCGAACAAGCAACTATTTACGATGCTTCGATTGCATACCAAAGCGCCGGAGTGCCGTTAGTTATTCTCGCTGGTAAAGAGTATGGATCTGGATCATCACGCGACTGGGCTGCAAAAGGCACCGCACTATTGGGTGTGCGTGCGGTTATTGCAGAAAGTTTTGAGCGAATTCACCGTTCAAATCTAATTGGAATGGGCGTTCTGCCATTGCAATTTAAGGATGGTCAAACAGCTCAATCACTTGGCCTTACCGGAACTGAAACTTTTGCAATTTCTGGAATAACTGAACTAAATAGCGGAGGAATCCCTAAAGAGGTAAAGGTCACAGCCGGAGATAAGTCATTTAACGCCAAGGTGCGAATCGATACGCCAGGTGAAGGTGATTACTATCGACATGGGGGGATTATGCAGTACGTGTTGAGGTCTTTACTCGCTCCAAACTAGAATAAGAGCATGATTGAGCAGATTAAATCGCCGGCAGATATCAAGGCGCTAGATCTTGCTCAACTCAATTCACTCTGCGAAGAAATTCGCCAGTTTTTAATAACGAAAGTTTCAAAAACTGGCGGACATCTTGGTCCAAATTTAGGCGTTGTTGAGTTAACTCTTGCCATTCATCGCACCTTTGATTCACCGCGCGATGTGGTTCTCTTCGACACCGGACATCAATCGTACGTTCACAAAATAGTAACTGGGCGAGCAGATAGTTTTGACGGACTTCGACAACGCGGGGGAATTGCGGGTTATCCAAGCCGAAGCGAGAGCGAACACGATGTAATAGAAAACTCACACGCTTCGACCGCCCTTTCTTGGGGAGATGGCATCTCATATGGATTTACGCAGACAGGACAGATTGATCGTCACGTAGTTGTAGTCGTTGGCGATGGCGCCTTAACAGGAGGCATGTCTTGGGAGGCATTGAATAATATCGCCGCAGCCGAGAAGAGAAATATAGTCATTGTTGTAAATGACAACGAACGTTCTTACTCCCCAACAATTGGTGGTTTAGCAACTTACCTTGCGACCTTGCGCGTTACAAAGGGTTACGAGCGTTTCTTGGATTGGGGTAAAGAAGTACTGCATAAAACCCCTGTCGTAGGTGGGCCGATTTACGAAACTCTGCACGGTATGAAAAAGGGAATCAAAGATATTGTCGCCCCTCAAGGCATGTTCGAAGATCTGGGTTTGAAATACATGGGTCCAATTGACGGTCACGACATTGCCGCTCTAGAAAAGGCGCTGCAAAAGGCTAAAGAGTTTGGAGCTCCCGTACTTGTTCACGCCATTACTGAAAAAGGACGCGGCCATAAACCTGCGATGGATGATGAAGCAGAGAAATTTCACGCCGTTGGCATCGTAGATCCTGAAACTGGCGCTCCACTTTCCAAAAGCGCAATTAGCTGGACCAAGATATTTTCAAATGAGTTAATAGAAATTGCACGAGAGCGTGAAGATATTGTTGCGATTACCGCCGCGATGCTTGGCCCTACAGGTCTGGACGCCTTTGAAAAGGCTTTTCCAGAGCGGACAATTGACGTTGGAATTGCTGAACAACATGCGGTTACCAGCGCTGCGGGTATGGCTTTTGCTGGGTTACATCCAGTTGTTGCTGTGTATTCGACGTTTTTAAATCGTGCATTTGATCAGTTACTGCTTGACGTTGCTCTTCACAAGGCGGGGGTAACTTTTGTTTTAGATCGCGCGGGCGTTACAGGTGATGATGGTCCATCCCACCACGGAATTTGGGATTTGGCGCTAACTGGGATCGTTCCGACGATGCACGTTGCTGCGCCACGCGATGCAGCTCGATTACGCGAAACATTACGTGAAGCAGTTGCGATACCTGACGCTCCTTCTATGGTGCGCTATCCAAAAGGACCGGTACAAAGTGATATTCCAGCATTTGAACGCCGAGATGGAATCGATGTTCTCTATCGCGGTGAAAGTGCAGATGTATTACTGGTAAGCATTGGTGCAATGGCGGCAATTGCGGTTGAGGCCGCAGCAATGGCCTATCGCGAGGGCGTTGGGGTAACTGTTATTGATCC
>CAESAF010000007.1_pt1 | contig 17230 bp, 16 predicted proteins | sample 7263641 | NCBI WGS metagenome assembly CAESAF01 (sample SAMEA6814064, study PRJEB35770) | uncultured Actinomycetes bacterium | biome: Freshwater; feature: Freshwater reservoir; material: water | place: Czech Republic | collected 2017-05-23 | depth 30m m
ACCCGAGTCATTACATTGCTTTTAGCGCTCTTTATTTCCGCGCCTTCGGCTAACGCTGCGGATATTCCATTCCTAACTTGGGAGAATGGAAAACAACAATCAATCATTTTAGGTGGCCCAAGTAGCTCAACTAATTGGCAGATGTCTCTCGTAGGAGAAAACACCAAACCCTTGGTTTTTAAGGCGAGTGCGAAAAATTCACAAGGTTTTTATGTATTTTCAATCGATCTTCCTTCGGATTTAACGCCAGGCGCTTATCGAATTGAAACAAAGGGCCTAGACGGAAAGATTTCGGTTGTCGCAGGTGTGCAGATTAAGCAGCGCGAGATTTATACGATTACTGAGATCCCAACAGATCTTCGACTTCTTGCAATTCTCTTTGCCATTATTACAGCTCTTTATACAGTGGTGCGAAGTCGCAAGTATGCAAATCTTGCCTTTGCGCGAGACAAGAAATCTGAAGCTGCACATTTTCTATATAAATTCAGAGACTCTCGTTTAGCCTCTCATGGTGACTCTTTAGTTCGCTATCTAGCGCTTCGAGATGGAGAACCGCTTCATAAGTTAAATAGCCACATTTGGTCGATTCTGCCTTGGCTCTCATTCCCACTTGGTGTTTACACCGCGATCTCAATTCAATTCGATGCTGCGATTCCTAATGGTCCAATTTATTTATTTTTTATCTGCGCCATTATTGGAGCAATTGATGCAACAAGTGGCATATCTCTGGCATTTGGTTTAGGTCTTACTCACGTAGCACTCGGAAATGTAACTAGTCTGCGAACCTTACTAATTGCCATCGCATTTACATTTGCGTGGTACTTACCGGCTTTGATTGGATCTTTAGTAAATCTGACAGCGCCGCATGATCTTGGAATTAATGCACAAAGCAACCCTTCATCAAAAAACTTAATATCATCTGCAGCGGCAGGAATATTTGGCGCACTTGCCGTTGTCGTATCAGTGATTCTAACCGATTCGTTGGTAATTAATCGCGTATCGGATGCGATTCTTCGTTGGCCACTCGCAGGATGTGTTGCAGTTGTAATTGCGCTCAAATACATAATTGAAAGTTTTATTAGTACTCCATCTAGCGAGAATGCCACAACGCAAGAACGACTTTATTTGGCAAGGGTAGTTTCACCCGGAATGGCGATCACACTCTTTGGTTCGCTCTTTGCTGTCATATTTATCTGGACCCAGTCGTATTTTTCTGCACTCGTTGGTGCAATGATTATTGCAACTCCTTATTTCTTGCTCTTCCTTGTATTTCCAAGATTGGCAATTTCTCGCTTAGTTAGAAGCAAACGCAGCCTGACATTAGAGGCGCTACTAATCGGAGCACTCACGTATGGTGTTTACACCTTGATTCAACTCTCACCAACCACTGTTTTTGCTAAGTCTCAAGCCTTTATACTTATCGGGTTGATACCTGGACTTCTCCACGGCATCTACTCGGTATTTGTCGCTTCATCTGAACACCAATCTCGCAAAATAGAAAGAGTCGAGGAGATACAAACGTGAAAAAAATTAATCGCGCAATAATTCTCTTGTTGCTCTTTGCGTTGACGGGTGTTGGCGCAACTTTTGCTGCCGATGGACAAAGTGAAAATATTCAAAACTTTTTCCTTGGTAACGCTCCTGTAACTTCCAGCGATCTAAATCCGGTTTTGGTTTTGCTTGCAGGTCCAGAGGGGCCTCCAGGACCAGCTGGAGTTGCAGGTAAAGATGGATTCGTTGGATTAAATGGGCAAGATGGTAAAGATGGAATTGATGGAGCACCTGGCGTACCTGGCGCGCAAGGAGAACCTGGCGCACCTGGCGCATCAGTTGTCGTAGTTGCTCTTCAAGTAGGTGATAGCAACTGCCCAGTTGGTGGATCAAAATTGGTTGCTTCAAACGGAACTGAGTCGTTTATTTGTAATGGTCGACCTGGACAGCCAGGAGCGACTGGAGCAACGGGAGCAACGGGAGCAACTGGTGATGCCGGCGCGCCAGGAACAGGCGGAACTGGAAATGGAACACGTTATGGCGTCGGCTCGTTAGGAATCGGCGCTTGCGATGACGACGTCGAAGTTGAACTTAAGCATTTATTTGCTGGGGGACAATTTACAATGAATCAGGTTTTAATAACTGGCCTATCTGACACTTGCAACAGTTACACCTTAAAAGTCTGGTTAACCATCCGTGCCACCGGCGCACTTTATGGATCAGGGTCAGTGGTTGGAGCCAACCTGGCTTACGCCCCTGGAGATGAAATACGTTGCGAAAAAGTCATATCAAATACTTCTTGGACCGGAACGGCAAATAACCGCACGGTTAGTATCGATGCTGCAAATACCTGTACGAACATAACTGCAACGCGTACCGTTGCACCACGTCTTAATAGCATGAGCGCACGCGACCTGTCTGACTATGTCGGATTTGAGATTGGTTAAACATGGCAAAGAAACCACAAAATCCAGCAACACCGGAGATCACAGTGCTTCCAATGACCGGTGGTGATTCACCAATGGTTATTGACCTTCCTGATGGTCAAAAACTTATCGTTAGTAACCTTGCCGCGGGCAGCGTTATAGAAGTAGCTACTTGGCGCGGCACGGGACGACCAGATTCAAGAACGACTCGTTTAATGTTGGGAATGACTTCAGCACAGGCTAAAACTGCGGAGTCAACTTCAAGCGAGAGTAAGGATTCTTCGCTTTCTACCGGCGCAAAAGTAATAAAAAAAGCTCTTTCTCTGCTGCGCAATTTTGTTTTGGAACTCAAATCACGCAAAAAATACTTGGCTGAGAAGAAGAAAAAAGCACCGTTAATTGAAAAAGTTGTTCCTCCTGCGCGCACTTCTGAAGATCTAGATGTCGATGATTGGCTCAATTCAATTTTAGAAAAGAGTGCCAAGAAGACGCCTGTAGTAAAGAAAGAAACGGCTAAGACACCGGCAAAGAAACCAGAAGTTAAGAAAACGGCTCAAAAGAAGGTAACGAAGAAAACGACCTCAGGGAGAGCGAAATGAATAAGAGAATAAGAGTCATTGGAATTTTTGTATTCGTACTCGCTCTACTTCTCGCGCTCGGTTTCCGTGTGGGTCACCCACAATCTGGCCTAACAAATGCACTTGGTTCAGCTAAATCAAGTCTGGTTGTTTATCAGAAGAAAGATAACTATTCTGCAGGAGAAAAGGTTTTAGCCAATTCAGGTGATAAATCACTTTCACCATTCTTGGGTCAAATCTCGGGTGCAACAGGCGACCGTTACGACGTAGGAAATGGTCAATTTACCGAACAAATTTCAGCGAACGAAATTACTGGAAAATTGTTATTTGTGATCCCATTCTTCGGAACCATTCTTGGTTGGGTCGGTCTCTAAGTTTTAAAGTAAACCACGTCGCTTCAAAAGCGGCTCGATCTTTGAATCACGTCCTCGGAAATTGCGGAACATCTGCATCGAATCAATCGATCCGCCGCGTCCCAATAAAGTGTTTCTAAAGTGTTCGCCGTTTTTGCGTTCTAATCCGCCATTTTCTTTGAACCAATCAACCGTGTCTGCATCTAGTACTTCCGACCAGATATAGCCGTAGTAACCAGCTGAATATCCACCAGCGAAGATGTGCGAGAAGTAAGTGGAGCGGTAACGCGTAGGAACAGGCGCGAAATCAAGACCATAGTCTTTTATCGCCTGGGTTTCAAAGGCTTCTACATCGCTCACTTTTGCCGCTTCTTCAACCGTGAGTGAGTGCCATGCTAAATCTAAAATTGCAGCAGCTAAATAACTTGTGGTGGCATGACCTTCGTTGAAAGTTGATGCTGCATTTAAATTGTCAATCCACTCCTGTGGCAATTTTTCGCCAGTTTCGAAATGGCGCGCATAATTTTCTACGACCTCTGGCCACAAAATCCACATCTCATTTACCTGTGATGGGAATTCAACAAAGTCGCGCTGCACACTTGTTCCTGAAACGCGTGGGTACTTAACTTGTGAAAGCAAGCCGTGAAGTGCGTGGCCAAACTCATGAAACAAGGTTGTTGTTTGATCGAATGTCAACAGCGTTGGTTTGCCAGCAGGTGGCTTTGCAATATTCAAGTTATTTACCACAACTGGAAGTTGATTAAATAGATGATTTTGAACAACCAGACTATTCATCCAGGCTCCACCGCGCTTTGAATCTCGGGTGTAGAAATCTCCAAGATAAAGCCCCAACTTTGAACCATCTTCGTTAAAGACTTCAAATGCGCGGGCCTCTGGGTGATAAGTAATCAAATCAGGACGTTCCTTGAAAGTGATTCCAAATAGTTTATTTGCTGCGTAGAAGACGCCATTTGTTAACACAGATTCCAATTCAAAATATGGACGCATTTTGCTGGTATCAATGTTGTATTTTTCAAGTCGGACTTGTTCGGTGTAGTAACCCCAGTCCCAACTTTCAATCTCTTCACCGGCAGTCTTCTTTAATTCCGCAGCCTCTGCACGGGCATTACGCACGGCGGCCGGAGCGATCTTTCTAAGCATCGCATGCACGTTATCTGGGTGCTCTGCAGTTTGCACAGATATCACGTGCTCGGCGTGAGTATCACTTCCAAATAACTTGGCCCGTTCGGCTCGTAATTTAACCATTTTCAAAAGGACTGGCTTATTGTCGCTCTCATTCTTGCGGTTAGCCTTTACAAGCGATTCCTGCATAATTTTCTTACGTAGTGAACGATTGGTTAGTGAATCCAACAATGGATTGCCTGAGAAATTGACCATTGCAATGAGCCATTTACCTTCGTGGCCGCGCTCCTTGGCAGCCGCAGCGGCCGAAGCAATTTCATTCTCACTCAATCCGTCTAGCTCTTCCAAGCTTTCAACCAGCACAGCCAAGTCATTTGTATCAGTCAACACATTCTTAGAAAACTGCGTTTCCAGCTTTGATAACTCTTCATTAAGTTGCTTCAAGCGCTCTCGTTCTGATTCAGTCAGATGGGCACCAGAATGGATCAAATCTTTGTAATAACGCTCTAACAACCAAGCATCTTCGGTATTAAGCCCAAGAGATTCGCGATTGTCATATAAAGATTTGATTCGAGAATACAGAACAGGATTTAAGTTAATTGCATCTCGATGAGCAGCTAACTTCGGAGCTAACTCTTCTTCGATTGCATCTAACGCATCGCTGGTGTCACTTGATGACTTATTGAAAAAGACTCTCATCACGCGAGTTAACATCTGTCCACTTTTTTCCAGCGCAACAATTGTGTTCTCGAAAGTTGCCGCACCAGGTGTATCAAGAATTGCCTGAACTTCAGCTAGTTGCTGAGAGCAACCCTCGTAAAAAGCCGGCAGGTAGTGCTCATCTTTTATCTGGACAAAAGGTGGCAATTCATATTCGAGATCACTTCTATGGGCAAATGGATTCGCAGTAGTCATGCCTCAAACCTTACCGAGTATCTTGAATCTACAAAACGCGACCAATTGCTATGTCATTATTGCTCGGTGAACGCGACGAGCACATCGCCTAAAAACAACTGGATGGCTTTGTACCTAGCCTTGGGCATCGTTTGGGGTTGTTCATTTATCTTTATCAAACTCGGTCTTGAATTCTTATCGCCATTTGGGGTCGCCTTCGGAAGGTGCGCACTAGGTGCTGCCACGCTGCTGGCTTGGGCAAGATATAAAAAAATTGCACTTCCAAAATCTGGAAAATTATGGGTGCACCTTTGGGTAATTTCTCTCTTGCTAAACGTAATTCCTGGAGTTTTATTTGCACTTGCCGAAACTGAAGTTACATCGATCCTAGCCGGGATCATTAATGCAGTAACACCGTTAATGACATTGCTCGCAATTATGCTCGTAACGCGAGACGAAAGTCCGAAGTTCCACGAAGTGCTAGGAATCCTAATTGGATTTATTGGAGTCTTAACTGTGCTTGGCGCTTGGAAAGGTTTGGGCGAGAACCCACTTTGGGCAATTTTAGTTTTGCTTGTTGCCGTGACTTGCTACGGATTTTCTTTTCCATACTCCAGAAGATTTGTTTTACCTCATAAACTAAAACCAGAATCAATTGCTGCTGCACAAGTGACAAGTGGTGCGATTACGCTATTACCGTTTTATTTATTTGATGGAATAGCGCGCGATCTTTATCAACCTGGTCCAGTTTTTGCAATGTTGGCGTTGGGAATATTTGGAAGTGGTTTCGCTTACATTTGGAATTTTAAGATTATGGCAATTGCTGGAAGTGCGATCGCTAGTAGCGTTACTTATTTGACACCAGTGGTCGCCGTAATTGTTGGAGTAATTTTCTTGAAAGAGCGTTTATTTTGGTATGAACCTGTCGGTGCGCTAATTGTTTTACTTGGCGCCGCTATCGGTCAAAACAGAATAAAAATTGGAATGAATTAGTCGATCTTCCAACCATCTTTAATCGGTCCTAGATCAACACCTGCCGCAGCGTGATTGCTAGCCTCCCCGCGCTCAAGTTGAGCTGCGTGAGCAGTGTTGTGCCAACGTTCTTCAATTTTGCCGAATCGCCATAGCAGCAGAGCGATAGACCAAACCACAACGAAGGCACCGACAATGAAATAACCAGCGCTATTTAGGTTAAATGCCAAGGCGTAATCCCAGAAGCCACCGGATAAATTAAGTTGTTCAGCGATTACCTGACAGATTTCAAGACCACCGACAAAGAGCGCAACGGCTACTGATAAGCCGGTGATGATGATGTTGTAGTAAACCTTTCGTACCGGTTTAGAAAATGCCCAACCGTATGCGAAATTCATAAATGAACCATCGATAGTGTCGAGCAGACTCATTCCGCCAGCGAAGAAGAGCGGAAGTGAAATAACTGCCCACCAAGGAAGACCTGCGATCACCGATGACCCCGCAAGAACGAGTAATCCAATTTCTGTTGCAGTATCAAAACCGAGACCAAAGAGAATACCGAGCGGATACATCTTCCAGCTTTTATCAATGCGGCGTGCAATTGGACCAAAGAAGCGCATCAGCAAACCGCGTGAGTTGAGGTGTTTTTCCAATTCTTCTTCGTTATACAAACCTTTGCGCATTTTGAGGAATACGCCAACAATTGAAACCAAGATAACCAAGTTTAAGATCGCAATTACCATTAGGAATGTGCCCGATACGGTCAAACCAATAATTCCCGTGTAATGGTGAAGCGCAGAATCTTCATCTTTAAGCTGTGAGCCAACTGCTTTAATTCCGAAATTCAAAAGAATTGCTAATGCTGCAACCACGGATGAGTGACCGAGAGAAAAGAAAAAACCGACAGCAAGTGGACGCTGACCTTCTGACATCAACTTGCGAGTGGTGTTATCGATTGCGCTGATGTGGTCGGCATCAAAGGCGTGGCGCATGCCTAGGGTGTAAGCCAACACCGCAGTTCCCCAACCAAATAAAGTGCCATCGGCTAGCTCATAATTTCCGCTGGTGGCCCGCCACATTAAGAGCGCACCGGAAATGTGCAGGAAGGCGATAAAACCAAACATCGCGGCCATCCGGCGCCATTCCTCGCGGGTCAGGCGCTCGCGCAACGGAATGCGAGGGGCTGCCTTGACGATGGTGTTCATAGAGCTCCTGGAGGGGTATTCCTAGATGCAAACGCTTTGCAAGAAGCCAAGGGTAATTGAGTTATTTGAGCCTGTCCACGCGAAAATCCCTTCAGCACGACTTACTGAATTGAGTTAGATTTCAGCCCTTTCCAGAGTATGGTCACCGTTATTCACCGTAAACCAGCGCTAGAAAAAGACACGGGGGTATCGATGAGCGAAGATGATGGCCAGGACGAGCTCGTTTCCGAGGAAATGCTCTGGGATCGAATACCGGAAGTAAATGGCGCAGAACGCGCCAATACTTATTACGAACTCTCCGCCCGAATCTTTGCTCGCGGTCAATATGACGAAGCGCTAGCGCTCGCCGAAACTGCACGAGATATTTTCGCCGAACTCGGTGCGACAGAATCTAGCGAAGGACTTGCTCAGGCTTATTCAGCAATTGGTTACAACTTAAACCAACTAAAGCGCATGGATGAAGCTGCATCTGCAATGAGCAAAGCGGTAGAAATTCTGCGCGAAAGTAAATCACCTCTTTCACTTGAACTTGCTTGCACACTCGGCGAGTGGTGGTATGCCTCAAAGAATTTTGAAAAAGTTGTGGAAATCATGGATGAATGCGCGCAAGAACATTTGGTTGATGGAAACCAGGTTGGAGCGGCTAATGATTTGCACCTTCTTGGATGCGCCTATCGCGAGTTAAAGAAATTTGATTTAGCAATTTCGACTTTTAAAGAAGCGCGCCTAATCTTTAAGACCGAGAAAGAGGTCATCCAGGTCGCTCGCTGTGATCAAAAAATTGCTTCTTGCTATATAGAAATAGGCGATGGTGAAAAAGCGCTGGAAGCAGCGCGTAAAGCAATTGATGTATTTGAAACCGGGCATGACCACCGCCGCGAAACTTTCGCACTTCTTGAATATGGCAAAGCGGAAGTATTGATTGGCAAGCTAGAAGATGGCTTATCCACTTTAGATGGCGTATTGCAGATAATTTCTGAAGATGAGCCAAAAGACTTTGAACTCATCGTCGATATTGAAACTCGCATGTCAGCGGTTCTGCGCAGCCTAGGGCGTATGGATGAGGCAAATGAGATTGATCGACGCCTTATCGCGGTTCGCGAAGCGATGGAAGATGTACCTGCACCAACTGATCTAGGTGATTAGTTTCTGCTTCTAACGTGCATCGTTGCCAGTATTAGAGAGCCAGTCAAAGCGCCAATCGCCGCAATGACAAGTGGCACTTGAAGCGATCCTGAACTCCAAGCCAGCCCGCCCCAAACTCCCGCAGCCAATATCGCAAAACTCATACTCGCCTGATAGACACCTTGTGCTCGCCCACGATTATTGGCATCGCTGATTCTTGCAATCCAAGCTTTACCGACTCCATCTGTAAGCGCAGGAAAAATTCCATAAAGGGAAATTGCAAATATGGCGACTTGGTGGTTTTGGCTTGAACCCAAAAGATAGTAAGAGATAGCGAAAGCAACTAGTCCAACTGCGTAAACAATTTGTGGGGCAAGTTTATCTGCGATATATCCAGCGGGAAATGCAGCAATAACTGTAACCGCACTAAATAACATATAACACAGGACTACACTTTGCGTAGAAAATCCAATATCGTGCAGCCGCAAAAGAAGAAGTGCATCAGGAATGTTAGTTAATTGAATTAAAGTTAAAAGTCCGATTGTGCGCTTTAACGGTTTTGAAAGTGGCAACCTTGCTGCGCGCACCACCTTTTTTAATTCCTTTGTAGGTTTTATGAATGTTTCACGTACAAAGAGCGTCAACACCGCCGATATAATTGCGGGAATCATCGCCCAAGCAGCAACTGCACGAACATCTCCATTGAGTAATGCCAAGCCAATTAGCGCTAACCCAGGTCCAATCACTGCACCAATATTGTCGCAAGTGCGGTGAAAGCCAAAAGCCTTACCTAAATCTTTGGCATCAACTGAATCTGTAATTAGTGCATCTCGCGGTGCACCTCTCATACCTTTACCAATGCGGTCTGTAATTCTTCCTAGTAAAACTAGTGGCCACGTGGTAGCAATAACAATAAAGGCTTTACCAATACCGGCAAGTGAATAACCTGCCACTACAAATTTCTTTCTTCCAATTCGATCGCTGGCACTGCCTGCTAATAGTTTGGTAAATCCGGCAGCAGCTTCTGCACATCCTTCAATCAATCCAAGGGCCAGCGGTGCCGCACCAATTACGCCTGTAAGCAGGATTGGAAGTAATGGATACAGAAGTTCGCTCGCAGCATCTTGGGCTAAGGAGACGAGCGAAAGAACAATTAGGTTTCCCGTTAACCAGCGTCTAATCATTTAGGAAGATGCTGCAGCGCCCAGTGATACATCGCGATCGCACCAGCAGCGGAAGCGTTCATTGAACGAGTAGATCCATATTGTTGAATTGCATATAAAACTTCGCACGCAGCAATTCCTTCATCTGACATACCTGCGCCTTCTTGGCCAAAAAGGAGCACACATGATTCAGGCAGATCTGAACCTTCGAGTGGTTTAGAAGTTGGAACGTTATCTATTCCAATAATCGGCAAATTGTTTTCTTTACACCAAGTTGAAAAATCGGCGATGGTCGGGTGATGTATCACTCTCAGGTATTTATCAGTAACCATTGCACCGCGTTTATTCCAATCACGCTTTCCAACGATATGAACAGCTGAAACATTAAATGCATTGGCAGTGCGCACGACAGATCCGATATTTAAATCATGCTGCCAATTTTCAATTGCTATGTGTAATTTATGTCGCTTAGTGTCTAAATCAGCGACAATCGCCTCCACCGACCAATATCTATAATGATCCAGAACATTTCGTCTATCACCATTTTCAAGCAATTCTGGATCGTATTGCGAGCCCGTTGGCCAAGGTTTCTCGTGTGGCCCGACTCCGACTACGGGAAAGAATTCTCCTGGTCCAATCGTGGCAGGTGTATTCATTTCCATAAGCGCACTCTAAACTTAATAACGGTTAAACGCTAGAAAGGGCTAATTCTCATGGATACAGTATTTCTAATTGCCTATATCGCACACATGTTGGCAATAGCCGGAATCCTCGGATTGCTTCTGCACCAACGGAAAAAGAGCCCGCGCAAACTTTCACCAGGAGTCTTACATAGCGCGGCAACCGCGCTGGTGGCGGGACTAGTTATGGTTGGTACGTTTTCTTCAGCGAAACCCGATGAAACGCTTAACCACACCAAAGTTGGTATAAAACTTCTAATTGTCCTGGTCATCCTGGGAATCAGCTACCTGAATGTAAAAAAAGTGGAGCTAAAGAAGAACGTTTGGCTGGCTTTAATTGGGCTCACTTTGCTAAATGTCATTATCGCAACTACCTGGAAATAATTAATCAATATGAAAAAGCTTTTGGGGTTAAGCGCTGCCATTCTGGCGGCGAGTATCTTGACGACCTCAAGTGCTTCGGCTTTCGATCCCGTTAGCGCAGCAAATGTATTTGCACGGATGGCTGCTTCACCAACACTGAACAATCCATCTGTTTCACTAATTGATGTGAGCACCGGCAAAGTTGTCTTCGAATCTAACGCCAATTCTCAACGCAAACCTGCATCTCTGATGAAACTCCTATCGGCTTCTGCAACGCTTAGGTATTTAGATTCCACAAAAGTCTTTGCCACTTCAGTGGCTCTTGGGCCAACACCTGATTCGATAGTAATCGACGGTGAATATGACCCTTGGATATCTATGAATAGTAAGGAAGCTATAAAAATGCATAGAACATCTTTCTATGCGCTAGCTTCAAAAGGATTCAGCGCGGTAACGAAGAAATCACCCACCCCTGTAAAGAAATTGCAGGTTTATTACAACGACTTATTTTCTAAAGATGTTGCCAATTTTAAGGCGTACTATAAAAAGCGTGGCGTGAGCGTCACAATGACTAGCGTGAGTGAATTGAAAGCCAAATCAATCGCCACTGAACAAATTATTTATTCCACATCGCCAACTGTAAAAGAAATAATGAATTGGTTCTTAGTATGGAGCGACAACATAGTCGCAGAGCGAATGGCACGATTAGCTGCAAAGGCCGCGGGTAATGACTTTAACGATAAAGGTGTGGCGAAAACGTTTAATAAGGTCCTTAGCGAATTAGGGATAGATCCTTCAAAAATAATCATAAAAGATGCGAGTGGGCTCTCAAAAGAGAATAAATTAACTGCCAACATTTTGTCGCAGCTTCTATATAAAATTCATTCAGATCCTTTGTTTTCGCAGCTAATTGGTGGATTACCAGTTAGTGGAGAAACTGGAACCTTGAGCAAGCGTTATATCGAATCGGCGCCACAGGCAGTCGGTTTAGTTAAGGCAAAGACCGGAACGCTTTCGGGGACTGTCAGCTTGGCGGGCTACGTTCAATCAGGTGATCGCGAATATGCATTCACAATCATCGCTGACCAAATCGCACGTTCCTCCGCTGCCAGCGAAAGAGCACGAAAGACCCTAGATATTTATTTAGGCAAGATAGCGGCACCGCTGATGGTGCCAGTTACTGAAACTACAACAGCGATTATTGGTTAGAAAAAACCTTAATTGATCCGCCGTAACAAGCAACCCAAGTTCGAGAATATACAGAGTCGTAAGTAACTCCAATTGGTTCGGAGCAAACCTTAATATTCTGAAGAACTTTCATATCTGAAGTTCTAACTTTTGAGAGAGTTCCGCTACGGAAGTTAACTACGAATAGCGCAGAACCATCTGATGAAATGGCCAGGCTTCGCGCAGCCTTTCCAGTCGCTACCGCTTTAATCGCCTTATTAGTTGCCAAGTCCCAAGCGATAACTTTGCCTGAAATATTTAGGGTTGCATAAAGAGTGGAATTATCGGGAGATAGTTCAATCGCTCGTGGATTTGAGCCAATTGGAATGTACTTCACGGAGAAATCTTCTAAATTGATGCGGTGAATTCGGTTGCCACCCATTTCGGCAACGTATGCAAATTTACTATCGCTGGAGATTGAAATACCGCGTGGGTAGCGACCAATTTTGATTGATTTAATCGTTTTCTGGGTATCAATTGAAATTATGGTCACCGTGTAAGAACACCAATTAGAAACCAAGATGTACTTGTTATCGGGCGTTACTTTGACAACTTTTGGTACGGATCCGACTGGATAAACCGCATCGATCTTGTTATTGGCTAGATTTATGCGAGATAAGTAACTTGAATCGTAACCTGATGCTGGCGAGCAAGTGTCATGACCTTCTTTATTGAAACCTTTTCCATACATCGCATAATTTGTGAAGTATAAGTATTTGCCATCTGGTGAATAGGCGCCCTCTACAGGTGCTCCTCTATAGTTTCCCGAATATTTCGGTAATCCAAATTTTGAAAGCTCAACTGAATCAGAAACCGTATTTTTGAGTTCTAAAGTTTCTGCATCATAAATTGTGACGCTGTGGCGGTACATCATGTTATGTGCGCTTACTAAACCATTATTCGATGATTGAACTGACTTAGGAGAGATTGATCCAGCAATGGTCTTAATGAGAGTTAACTTGGTTTCCTCGGTTTTCGCACTTGCATTTACCGGCGCAGAAGAAATCAATAAAGTAAGCGCAAAAAGAAAACTCACTCTCTTAAGCTTCATAGAGAGTGAGTTTACCTTTGAAAATTAGTGTTCGTCACCTTCTTCGTCTTCATCATCATCATCGTCCCCACGATCTTTGTGATTTCCTCTACCTTCACGCTCATTGTCATCGTCGTCTCCACCGCCTGTTGGCATAGATGCAATAGATGGTTGCTTCATTGCATTTGGTTGAGCAACCGCACTTGGATTAGGAGCAGAACTTGAATTATCTGAAGCGCCAGCGCTTGGTGTTGAAGGCTGCGCAGGTGAAGATGCGACAGAAAGGTTCGCCCCTTGATCAGATGCAGTGGCAGGTGTTTCTGCTCCGTTTTGCGCGACAAGTGCCCCAAGGCCAACAATCGACATTGCAGCGGCTAGTACTAGCGCCGGCAGCGCGCGAGATGATTTCTTAACTTGCGCAGCAGAATCTGCTTCGGCTAGTTCGATCCATTCGGGCTTATTTGGAGGTGTCATTTGTCATATCCCTTTCTTCATTACGCACGATAGGCGAGCATCCTTAGAAGATCATGAGAACACGGCTCATTAATGCTGAGTAATCTTGCCCTGTGCCGGCCAGTTCACGCTTAAATCTCTCCGCAAAAGTCCGCGGGTATGTAGACCTAATGAAATTGCGAGTAGTTGAGCTCCTTTTGGTGTCAACGCTTCCAGCGATGGTCTTAGCCGAAGGCGGGTTACCTTCACTTTCTTTAACTCTCGCAACTTTGTTTGGTGGAACATTGGCAGCCGGAAGTGCAAATGCATTCAATATGGTGATCGAGTCTGAATCAGATAAATTGATGAAACGAACGGCTAAGCGTCCACTTGCGACCGGTGTGTTAAATAAAACAGAAGCAACGATTTTTGCAATGTTTATTGGGCTTATTTCGCTAGCAATATTTCAAATCTTTACAACGTCTCTTGCAACCTTACTAACATTGATTGCAATTGCTTTTTATGTTGTTGTGTACACAATCGCGCTAAAGAAGCGCACGCCTCAAAATATTGTTTGGGGCGGAGCAGCCGGTTGTATGCCAGCGCTAATTGGTTGGGCTGCAGTTACGAATTCACTTTCCGTTACTGCGTGGTCATTCTTTTTGGTAATTTTCTTCTGGACACCACCTCATTTCTGGGCGCTAGCAATTAAATATAAAGATGACTATGCCGCTGCAGGTATTCCAATGTTGCCAGTTGTAGCCAGCAAGACCCATTTACTTCGCCAGATGTGGGTGTACACGATCGCGATGATCGCGTCTTCGGTTGCCTTATTTATAAATGCAGAATTGCAGTTATGGGCTCAAGCTTCAAATATTGCCCTAGGTGTCGTATTTGCATTGCAGCTTCGTGGGCTCGACGAGAATTCTGAAAATTACGAAAAGACTGCAGGGAAGATTTTTAATTGGTCAATTAGCTATTTAAGTTTGTTATCGGTATTGCTGGTTGCTGCTCAGTTATTAAAAGCCTGAGTAAGGTCTTTAATCAAATCATCTACGTGTTCTAAACCAACCGATAAGCGCAGCACCGAAGGTGTAATACCCATCTCTGCCTGAACTTCAGGTGAAAGACGACGATGAGTAGTTGAGGCGGGATGAGTAATTAGAGATTTGCTATCGCCCAAGTTATTTGAGATATCGATGATTCGCAGGGAATCCATAAATTTGAAGGCATCTTTCTGGTTTCCAACGAATTCGATACCTATAGTGCTGCCTCCACCACTCATCTGCTTCTGCACAATTGCATTATCAGGATGAGATTTAAGACCAGGATATTTAACGGATTTAATTTCCTTGCGAGTCTCAAAGAATTCAGCGATAGCTTGTGCGTTTTGGCACATTCTTTGCACTCGCATCTCCATCGTTTCGAGAGATTTTAAAAGGACCCAGGCATTAAATGGACTGAGTGATGGTCCAGTGTGACGGATAAATGGAATCAAGTATTCGTGGATATAAGAGAAAGATCCTAGAACTGCGCCAGCAAGTACCCGACCTTGGCCATCGATATGTTTTGTAGCAGAGTACATAACTACATCTGCTCCGAGTTGAAGTGGTTTTTGCAATACAGGAGAGGCCATTACGTTATCGACGATTACTGTGGCACCGACCTTATGAGCCAAATCGCTCACCATTGAAATATCAACGATCTCCATAAGTGGGTTACTTGGCGATTCAATAAAGACAACCCTGGTTGGTTTATTGAGTGCTGCAGCCCACTTCACGGGATCGTTTCCTTTTACCAACTCAATTGTTACGCCCCACTTAGGTAAAATTTCCGTTAAAACAACGTGACAAGAGCTAAACATTGCTGCGGATGCAACGATGTGATCTCCTGCGCTAACCAAACAAGCGATAGATGCAAACATGGCCGACATGCCAGAGCCGGTTGCTACACAATATTCAGCGCCTTCAATTGCCGCTAAACGTTTTTCAAACATCTGAACAGTTGGGTTGTGGAATCGGCTATAAAGGTAGTGATCTGTTTCATCGGCAAAAGAATCAAATGCTTCTTGCGCAGAAGAATAAGTAAATCCGCTATTTAAATAGAGCGCTTCAGATGTTTCACCAAAACCTGAACGAGCTAAGCCTGCGCGCACTGCGTCGGTTTGGGGATTTAAATCCCAATCTGGCGCTGGCCTTTGATTACGTGGCTGATAGCCCCAAGTCTCATTACTCACACCGATAATTCTAAGGTGCAATTGCTATATTCAATACATGTCCAAACTAGCGATCTCAGTAGATAATTTGAGCAAGAAATATGGCACCGGGCTTGCGGTTTCACACGCAAAATTTGAAGTTCCTCTCGGAACCATCTGTGGGTTTGTTGGTCCCAATGGCGCAGGCAAAACGACCACAATTCGTATGCTCCTTGGCCTGATCACACCAACAGGTGGCAATGGCCAAATATTGGGTGAGCCAATTACATCTCCTGATAAATATCTTTCCAGCGTTGGCGCAATGATCGAAGGACCCGCCTTCTATCCAGCGCTATCAGGAGCTGAGAATTTACGCGTACTTGCAACTCTTGGTGGCTTTCCGCAAGAACGCGTCGATCAACTTCTTAAGCAAGTTGGTTTAGCCGAACGCGGAAAATCAAAGTACAAGACTTATTCGTTGGGAATGAAACAACGCTTAGGAATTGCAGCGGCGCTCCTTCCAAATCCAAAGCTGTTAATTCTTGACGAACCAACTAATGGGCTAGATCCCGAAGGCATTCAAGAAATTCGCCAATTGCTGCGCAGCCTGGCAGATAGTGGAACCACAGTCTTCGTCTCTTCCCACTTGTTATCAGAGCTGGAATTAATCAGCGAATATTTGGTGATGTTGCGAAAAGGCGAAGTTGTTTTTGCTGGCCCAATTCAAGAGCTTTTTGATCAGCAACAACCATTTATGATTGTAAAAACTGAACGCGAAGAAGATTTACAGAAAATAATTGAGATAGCCCAAAATGCAGGCCATAAAGCACACAAGCGCGATGGCGCTGCACACATCGAAGGTCCGGCTGAATGGGCTGGAGTTCTAAATAAATTGGCATTTGAAAGTGGCGTATTGATCACACAATTATCTCCACAGGTACCAAACCTTGAAGAAACGTTCTTTGAACTGACAGGAGATCAGAAATGATTCGTAGCGTCATCCGAATTTTCTTCGCCGAATGGCGCAAGTTACGCCGCCCCACTTTGCTTCTGGGCACACTTGGCGCCGTCTCGTTCTTTAGCGTTTTAGTTTCATCTGTTCTTTTCTTGATGATTGATTCTCCTCAAGGAAATGGCGACCGCGGAGTTCAAATTACGCGCGAGATGCTTTCGCTATCAAGCGGTGCAACACAATCATTCTCAAGCATCGGAGGCCTTCTCGGAATCGTTGCGCTCTGCGTTTTTGCGGCTCAGACCGCTCAAGAGTATTCACTCGGCACGCTACGAAACTTGTTAGTCCGTCAACCTGGACGTATCCGAATTTTGGTTGGCAAGTTAGCGTCTATGAAAACTTTTGCAATTCTGATGACTTTAGTTAGCGCAGTTATCTCAATCGGAGTTTCTTATGCTCTGGCTGGCGGCAAAAACGTAAGTACCGAACTCTGGTTTAACGC
>CAESAF010000008.1_pt1 | contig 17062 bp, 13 predicted proteins | sample 7263641 | NCBI WGS metagenome assembly CAESAF01 (sample SAMEA6814064, study PRJEB35770) | uncultured Actinomycetes bacterium | biome: Freshwater; feature: Freshwater reservoir; material: water | place: Czech Republic | collected 2017-05-23 | depth 30m m
GCGCTCTTTAGCTCTGCAATAGAAGTCTTACCGGCGATCTTGCTGCCCTTGTAAGAAACGATCGCTTGAGGTGCTGTGTAGTAAGGAGAAGAGAAATCAACTGCAGCTTTACGCTCTTCTGTGATTGAGAATTGCTGCAAGTTGAAGTCGAAGTTCTTTTCACCTGGAGTTACAGCGCCGTCAAAAGTGGTGCGAACCCAGACAACTTCATCATTTGAGAATCCGAGTTGCTTGGCAACTGCGTAAGCAACTGCTCCTTCAAAGCCTTCACCAGACTCTGGCTTATCGTCGATAATCCAAGGATAGTAAGCAGGTTCGCCAGTTGCGATTGTTAACTTGCCCTCGGTAATAGTTGCAAGATCAGCTTTTTCACAAGATGCTGATGCAACATCAGTTGATTCCGATTTTGAACAAGCAGTTAATCCAAATGCCAGAGTAAGTGATACTGCGAAAATTAGCGATTTACGTTTCTGCACGTTGTCTCCCTTTCGTAGAGTTAGCAATACTTGCAAAGGCTATTCGCGCTATTTAACTGTGTCTAATTGCGATAGATATGCAAAAAGACTGCGCAATTTGAGCAGTATCTGGTGGCACAGTGCCCAGTTTTTTGCCTTCTCCGGTAACGGAATTTACAAGTAGGCAAACTATTGAAGGGCTAAAAAGCCCGCACTGGCCGAACGTAACGTATCCCCGACTTATAGCCATTGAGTGTGTAGCCCTCGAGGAAGGTAAAGGCCTTGGCCCATACATCGCCGTCTTCGCCTCCAGATGAGCTCCAATAGTCTCCCCAGATGAACCCACCAAGTCCTAGCAGGTTGTCATACATTAACTTCACTTCACCTAACGAGCCCAGCGACCAATCGGTTTTAGAGCCACCGCGATAATCTCTAGCAGCCTTTATGGCGCCACTTTCGCAAGTTGTAAGTGCTGTTGTTGTGTTTGATTCTCCAGCCCCAACCGCTCTATCTTCCCAACGGTTCAAGATTCGATCATAGGAATCGCCGCACCAGCGTAGTAACGGATCTACTGTCGCAGAACCAGTTGTTTCTTCTGCATCCGAATTCACAGTAATCCCATCACCCCAGCCTTGTGGCGCTGCCTCCAAATAATCAAGCCCGCTATAGAGATTATTGTAGTCAACGAAAAAAATTATTCCTCCGCCAGGTCCGAGATCGCCGATTTTGTAGGTGCATTTCGTGCCAATGCAATCTGAACCAGTTGCAACAGGCGCAGAAGTTGCTGCGGAACCTGTTGCACCAGTTGCACCAGTTGCACCAGTTGCTCCCTGGTCACCTTTTGGTCCCAGCATTGAAACACCAGCCGGCCAAGTTCCATCCACATTCTTTGGTCCAAATAATTTTTTTGTAACAGTGTTAATAAACATATCTCCTGGTACGCCCAACGTACTTATCGGATCTGTTACGCCGTTCCAAATAGTGTTTCCATCTTTGCCATTTGTTCCATCTTTACCAGGCAAGCCTGCCGCTCCAGTTAATCCATCAGTTCCGGCTTCACCTTGAGCACCGAGAACTAATCGCTTGCTTCCCTTAGGACAAGTTGATGTTCCAGGGTGAGTGACAACTTTTGTCGATGAGTTAACACAGACAAGGTAGCCACCAGATGGAGTGTTGAGAATCCCGGTTGCCTGCGCTCCCACGCCACAAACAATTAGGGCAGCTATTAGAAGAAAAAGGCTTGGCTTATTGTTAGAAAGAGCGGAAAACTTTTTCAGCATGGGATCTCCGTAAGTATCAAATAGGTTTAAATCATCGGGGCATCAAGTGCGGTTTTCTAGTCAAGGGTTGGGATTTACAACCTATTGCGGTGCCTTTCTCTGCAAAGTCTTAACTCGGTAGCTAATTGCTGCCATTATTGTCGTGTGAAAAATGCACGCCTGATATTGGTAGAAGATGATCCGTTCACACGAGCAACTTTGGGAGATGCCTTGGTGATGCACGGCTTTGATATTCGAGCTCGGGTCGGAACCGCTTTTGATGCCATCGAGGCGCAAAGCAAACATGATCCACAGGTGGCGCTATTAGATTTAGATCTTGGAGTTGGTGCATCTGGAATAGATGTTGCAATTGCACTTAGGAGAAAAAATCCCAAAATCGGGATTGTCTTTCTGACGACCTATAAAGATCCGCGATTGATTAACTCGAATATTCCAAGTCTGCCCGAAGGTGCGATTTTCCTGAATAAAATGGAAATGAATTCGACAGCGAAAATTGCCATCCAGATTTCTCTAGCGATAGTTAAACCTTTGGCCAAACGAGCTTTGCCTTGGGTGCGCAGTGGACCTCTCAGTTCTATGACTTCCGTACAAATTGAAATTCTAAAGGACATCGCTGCCGGCCTGAGTACGTCAGAGATTGCCCGCACTCGTGGAGTTTCTGAACAAGCAATTGATAAGTCAATCAATCGAATATCTAAGAATCTAGGTATTCCAAAATCTGCTGACTCAAACTTGCGAGTACAGATAGTTCGAGCCTATTTCGAAAATAAAGGACAAGGCATTTAGGTGAAGAGAACGCCTTGGCTTTCGTGGCGGCTGTATTTCCTTACAATCCCCATTGATGTAATCGTTTTGCTGCTTTCAGGAGATCACGCGAGTACCCAATCCAATGATTTCCTTAATTGGGCAATTCTTTCACTTTTGGCACATACATCGATTGCGCCATTCACTTTAATAGCACTTTTCTTTACATCGAAAATTAACAATTGGAAATCAGATTTATTTGCACTCTTCACTCTTGGAGCTATCCGTGGAGTAGCAATAAATGTAGGCTTTGGAATTTTGGATTTAGAGCCAAAAGTTTCTTCGACGTACAAGGTGATTAACTCTGCGATATCCCTTCCTTTGTGGTTTGTGGGCATTGCAATTTTTGTAGAATCAAGACGCCAATATCAGCGAGAGTTTGAGGCGATTTTCCTACGCTCTGTACGGAACGAGCAAAAATCTGCCAATAAGAACTTGGATTCGACTGTTATCGGTAATAGAGATCCGATCAAGCATCTTCAATCTGTCGCTTCAGATCTGGCCAAGGAAATAGAAGAAGTAATAAACCAGTCAACACCGCAGATAAATTACGCAAAGCAAACCCGTAAGATACAAGATTTGATTAACAAAGAGTTGAGGCCGACTAGTGCTCAATTGTGGAATAGCTTGACTTTATCAAAGCCAAAACTTTCAATTAGCGTTTTGATTAGGATTTCTTTACTAGAACAAAAATTGAAAGTGACTTCAGCCTCTCTATTTTTTAGTCCGTATATATTCATTGGACTCAATGGCTCGCAAGGATGGAAATTTGCATTTGTCGCGACCCTGGTCGCTTCATTTCTTAACATAGTTATTTTCTACATATGTGAATTGCTCCATAAGAAAGCCATCTTGAGTAGAAAAACGACGAATGTTGCGATATTGAGCCTCAGTTACTTTCTGCCGTTATGCGCAATTCTGTTCATACTTCCTGATGACTTATTCTGGACAGATAGTGTTGCAACCAAGATTGTCTACCAGCTTTTCTTAACAGCTTGCCATGTCTTGCTACTTCTGGGATTCAATCTTTACAAATTGCTGGGTCAGCAAAGATTTACTCTTCTTCAGAATTTCGAGCAATTGATTCAAGCTAAAGAGTTCTCGCCTATTTCTCGTGATGACCTGACTGCGGCTAGAGATATTGATCTTGCACGATATCTGCACGGTGAATTGCAGGCTGGTTTAATCGCTACCAATTTACTTTTGGAACGCGCTTCGACTACTGGAGATGCAGATTTGGCTCAACATGCTCTTAGAAGCGCTGTCGATCTTCTCAATCAAGACCACGCCCTAGTCTCACAAACTAGAATTACTTCACCACAATCCAGATTAGAAAAGATATCTTCTGGCTGGCGAGGAATCGCTGACGTAAAATTTGCTCTAGATTGGATTGACGCTTTAGACGCATCAACACTAAATGATGCGATCGCTTTAATTGATGAAGGCGTTGCAAATGCTATTCGTCACGCTCAATCAACCACAATATCTGTAGATGGAATCCTGACGGCTGAATTCTTAGATATAGAGATTGTTAGTGATGGAACCAAGATGACCAATAACGCTGCAGGTTTGGGTACCAAGCTGTTTGATGAGTTGGCGACAAGCTGGAATCACTCCCGCAACGGCGAAAGCAATTTATTGAAATTCAAAATTCGGATTAAAAATTAGCGGTTTGAGCGAATTCGTTCGAGTGGCTTTGCGCGCGGATTTGAACCTTCGAAGGTATGCGGATTTAAAGTCCCTTCTGGCGCCACGTTTAATTCAGTAGGTCAAAAGTTAAAAAGCCCGAATTGGACGAACTAAGAGCTGCTCGTCCTTGCCGGGGGGATTATTAGTGCCGTCGTCGAAGTTCAACTCTATGGCTTGACTGTCCCATTCGTCAGATGAAGACCAATAAACTCCTTCTGCTCCAATCAAAACTTTCTGTAAATAGAGTTGAAATAGCTCGCCATAAGATGGCAGATACCAATCGCTATAGGTTACGCCTGAAACTGTAGGAGCATAAGCCCGCGCCGCAACTGCCGCTGAACTCGAAGCGACATTGCCTGTTTGGCCCTGAATATCAAGTGAATTTAGATAACCTGATCCGATACTTGTATAAAGGAAATTTTGATCCCCTTTTACCCAGTCAAGCCAATTTCCTGCGCTTGCCCAAGCAATTCTCGGATCGGAAGAACCGCCACTCCAAGTTTTAGGAGCCGCCTCCAGGTAATGGCATTTACCGCCAGTTGGCGAGCCGCTAGCAGAAAAAGTTGGGCCGCAATTAAATCCTGCGGCGGAGTAATAGAAAATCTTTCCGCCACCTGGTCCGACTGCACCTAGGGTCCAAGTTGTCATGGGAAATTCCGCGGTAATAATTCCTGAATTAGCATCGTGAGTGACGGAAGTTGCACCTGCAACAGTAAAGAAATTAGCTGTCACGCCGGTGAGAGTGTAACCAGATGCTGCACTTAGATTAATTGTTGCTGTGTAAATTGTCGAAACTGCAAAAGTAGAAGGGGATCCAGACCAAGTGATTGTTCCTGTATAGCCATTTGCCGCCGTAACTGTTGTAACGGGAGTAGCACCTACAATTGGAACAGTCACGCCTGAAACAGCAGCAACTGAGATAACTTCAGCGGTGACTGTGAAAATAAAACTTTGTGTTGCGCTCCCTGTTGTATTGGTCGCTGTAACTGTGTAGGTAGTCGCAGAGCCAACAGACCTTGGTGTTCCACTAAATGCGCCTGTAGTTGTATTAAAGCTCATTCCATCTGGAGCCGCTGGTGATATGGAAAAGCTTGCGATTGCTCCGCCGTTTGAATTGATCGTAAAACCCGTTGCTATCGTGTTCACTCTTCGTGTTTCAGATGATGTGGAGAGCGTGAATGCAGGTCCTGCAAGAGTTTGCACTGGAGCTACTTGTACAGGTGGTGGAGGTGGTGTGTAAGTTATAGATTTAGAAGTAACAGATTCCAATGACTTTCCCGCTGCATTGATTGCAATTACAGTAAATCTATAGGTTGTTCCTGGAATGAGCCCAGATAATTTCGCTGCATTTATCTGGGTTGGGGTGAAAGTTGATTTGATGGTGTCAGTATTTGATCTAACTTCGTATGAAGTAACTCTTGCACCACCGTCTTCCGTCGGTGGAATTATATTTAGTGTTGCTGTTCCAAAAGAGTCCATATCGATAGATTTAATTGATGGAGGTTCAGGCGGACCTAAAGGACGTTGCCATAGCGTTGTAGTTTGAATCTTTGGGTTACACGTTGTGAGCACGCGAATATACTGTTTTGCAGGACCTTTACTAGTGCAAGTTGTCATTTCAATTAGCTGAAAGCCTGGAGTGCCAGATGGGGCAGCCCCCTTTTCATACCAAGTTCTAGTCTCATAGAAACGTTCATTACATTTTTCAGTTTTTGAAATAAACTTGTATCCAGTTTTAAGATTAGTGCAGATTGTGATTTTTCTTTGACTCAATACTCCTGATGCGCTTTCAGAAGTCTGTACAAGTAAAAGAGGCGCAACAAATGCGCAAATCAAGATCTGCGCTAGTTTTTTAGTTGACATAGTCGTTAAATCTTCGTCACTGTCATCAACTTAAATTCCTGTCCGTCAATTGAGGGACGTTTGGAAACGCCGAACCGGACGAACCCAATAGGAATCGCTCTTGTTAGGCGCTTCCTGACCTGCGGTGTGAAAGTATTGAATGAACGCAGTGGAACTACTGAGCGGTGAAGCGCTCGATGTCCAGTATTGGGGAGTCCAGTTATCAGCTGAATCGAGTAGATCAAAGTCACCAAGTCCCTGGAGATTGTCATACATCAACTTCATCTCTCCCACGGAACCTAGAAACCAATCTGATTTACCTCCACAAGTTAATTCATCAGCATAAATTGCAGCAGCCGTACTAGAGTCATCACCCAATGTTCGGTGGCTTATGAAAACCCCCGTATTCGTAATTCCGGCACCAACTGCACGCGCGCCCCAATTAGTAAGTGCTGAATCAGAAACATTAAATAGCGACCACGGCAATATCGCTGCGCAAGATTTTGGTGCAGCTTCCAAATAATTAAATCCTGCATATTGATCGTTGTAATCAACAAAGAAGATCAAACCCCCGCCGGGTCCTTGCGATCCAACCAAGCAAAGTGATGTTCTGCTACCTCCGCAAATTGATAACTCTGAAATCTTTGTGCCGCTTACACCGGGAGTACCCGAAGCACCCGGAGCGCCGGCCGGTCCAATCATCGAAACTCCAACAGGCCAAGTTCCGTCTAAATTCTTAGGACCAAATAATGTTTTAGTTGCAGAGTTGATAAACATATCTCCCGGTGCACCCCAAGTACTTTCAGGATCTTTCACACCATTCCATAGAGTTTTTCCATCTTTGCCATCAGTTCCATTTTTTCCAGGTAAACCAGTGGCCCCCGTTAAACCATTTGCACCTGCTTCACCTGTAGCCCCTTGCGCACCGAGCAAAAGTTTCTTGTCTCCTTTGGGACACTTTGTTGTTCCAGGATGAGTAACAACTTTTGTTTTAGAATCAACACAAACAAGATATCCACCAGAAGGTGAGTTGAGGATCCCTGAAGCCTGAGCTGTAACTCCAATAAACAGCAAAACAACCACTAGGAGCGAAACTCTTGAAATCTCAGTTCTTTTCACACTTGAGTGCTTGAACAATTCAACTCCTAAGCCTTGTCGTTCTTAGTAAAAGGAAATTGTCGCCGCCAACGGACGATCCAACATGTGTGAAGTAGGAATTCCCCTACGTATTGAGTGACATTCTTTCCCAAGGCATCCATAATCTAGGGGTGGCCCTGGCGAGTGTTTTACTGGTTGAAGATGATGTATTTACCCGCTCCACCCTTGCCGCAGCGTTAGCAGGTGCAAACTTTGAAGTCAGAGCTCAGGTAGGAAAAGCATCTGATGCCATTCAAGCAGTTGTTAAATATTCGATTGATGTGGCCATCATCGATTTAGACCTCGGTCCCGGGGCTAGCGGAATAGATATTGCGATTGCGCTTCGAGAAGTTAATGCCGGGATCGGAATAATAATTTTAACCAGTTACACAGATCCACGAGTCATAAATCCCCATTCAACACCTCTACCCAAGGGATCAAAGTTTGTGACAAAGTCACATTTAACTGATTTTGGCCCTCTTGTGAGAATGATTTTGGAACTGAAAGCTCTTCCACTCTCAGGGCAGACAGGGAAAAGAAGTGAGAGGGTGAATTTCTCTGCAACCCAATTAATTGTGCTGCAAGGAGTCGCCGAAGGACTTACGACGAAAGAGATCGCAACGCGAACTGGAGTTTCAGAGAAAGCTGTTGAAGGTACGATTACTCGCTTGCACTCCATGTTAGAACTCCCAAAAAAACCATCCTTAAATCCACGTGTGCAATTAGCAAGAGCCTACTTTGAGTTATCTGGAAAGAAGCCTCCCGGTGCTTAGAAGGATTCTTCTTTACCTAACTACTAACTTTCAACTTTCAATTAAGGCATTTTATTTCTATATTCCCACTTCAATATTTGCCATACCTTTGATTTTTTGGGGTGTATTCCCAGCATCATTCACTGAGTTAGTACTTCTGGGATTAGTTACAACTCTAATGACGTTTGGTGTGTATTGGTCGTTGCTACAGCTATTCAAGGGAATCAAATACCGTAATCACTTTTCAGCCGGAATATTTATTTTACTTATAACTGGCATCGCACGGGGTATTTTCATGTTTATCTCATTCGATTATTTGGGATATCAAAATCCTTCACCTTTACTTGGGCGTGTATTCAACTCAGTTTGGAATGTATACATTTGGCTTGGACTTGGTTCAATCTTCATTGAAAGCAAACGGAGGTTTACCCGAAGCTATCGCGCAGCATTGACACAAATACTTATCTTAAAGTTACGCGATAGCTCCATTTCCCAAACTGGTTACGCTTACATCTCAGATCAAATTCTTCAAATGCAAATGCGCTTAAAGGGGATTGTGGAGGAAAATGCTTCGACGGTTAACGCGTTAGGAACAGAGCAGATATTAGCTGATTCCTTAAGGAGAGAGGTTGAATTAGAACTCAAACCGCTTAGTCAGCGACTTTGGGTAAAAAGTGCATATGACCCACCTTCGGTGCGATTTATATCAGTTCTTAAAACGTCAATCACTCAACTAAATTTTAGATTTCATTTGGCTGCCACTATTTATGCGGGCTCTTACGTGCTTAATACAATCTTTCTTCTAAAGCCAGGCATTTCGATTGCTTACGGGATATTAGTCTATTTCCAGTTTTATCTAGTAAATAGATTAAGAGAAGTTTTAATCGCTAATTTTGAGGGCAGAAGAAATTTTATTAATCTACTTTTTCTTCTACTTGTTGGCTTAATTGTAGGACTCGGCACGACACTTATATTTGAATTACTTGGATTAATATATTTTTATTCGGCCGCAATCTTGATTGCACCAACTCTCCCAGTGTTGATAGTTGCCGCATCTTTTATAGAACTGGCATTTTCTGACAGGAAAACATTGATGGAGATTCTGTCTAAGGAATCCAGAGTTCAAAATGAAGACTTCCTGGCTAAAGTGAATCGTGGAAATGCTGCATCATTTTTGCATAATTCTCTCCAATCTGAGTTAACCGCTTTAGCTTTACAGCTTGATTCGGTAGCAAAGAATCCTGAAGCCGACCAAAGTAAGTATGTTATGGAAAGAGTTGAGTCTTTCATTACTAGGTCTCGAAGTGAAGATTTTGAGAATTTCTTAGAATCGCCAGAAATTCGCCTAAGGAGGATTCTTGAGTCCTGGGAAGGGATTGCAACAATTTCCCTCAATCTAGATGAAAAAATCTACAACGATGGAGCCAGAGCATCACTCACGGTTCAATTAATTCAAGAGTCGATCTCCAATGCCATACGCAGTGGCCGCGCGAATGAAATTAGTATTTCAGGAGAATTCTTCGGTGATTCTTTTAAAATCACAGTAAGCGATAACGGGAAAGCAGTTACAACGAATAGAAAGCGTGGAATTGGTTCTGAATGGATTGATAGCATCGCTACTGCGGATTGGGCATTGGAAGAGACGGACAAAGGCCGCACTTTAAAGGTCGAGATTTAGCAAACACCTTTGAACACAAAACTATATGGTGGCGGGTGAAGGATTTGAACCTTCGAAGGCAGAGCCGGGGGATTTACAGTCCCCTCCCATTGGCCGCTCGGGCAACCCGCCAGGGTCATTCTTTTACGGCGGGCGCTAGATTACCTCAATTTTTTAGTGAGAGGTAATCGGCTATTTAGACTGTCTTTTCCATATAAAGAAGAGCAGAAATCCTCCGCCAACAACCAAAGTGGCGCTGATGATTAAATAAATTGAAATCTTATTTTCAGATCGAGTTAAAGGAACGCTTTCTTCTGCAGTTCGCGTAGCGGTTTCTGAAATAGTCATTGGTGAAACAGTAAATTGATAATCACCTGAGATTAGGTGGCCATCAGAACCTACTACTCGATAATCGACTTGCATAACGCCGGTGGTGTCAGACGCTTCCAGATTAATTGAAAGTAAAGCGCCAGTAACTTCAGGTTTTCCAGATGTTAACTCATTACCATTTTCATCTGTAACTGAAATCGAATTAGAGTTTCCAAGTGCCACTAAATCATCTGCAAAGGTAAGGGAGATAGTAGAAGGCAAGGAAACTAACGTGGAATTTATCGCTGGATCGGCAATCGTTAACGCTGTATGTGCAGAAGCTGGTGATGCAAAAAAGGATAAAGCCAATATTCCTACAGCGAGAAGGGGCTTCGATAGTTTCATACTTGTATTCTATCCGTGGTGAACTTCATTATTTACCGTGAGCACGATAACCTAGTCACATATCCGGGATAATTGATTTCCGTAGATCCGAGGAGGGCCAGCCATGGCAGATAGCAGTTTCGATGTAGTTTCCAAGATTGATCGCATGGAATTAGATAACGCAATCAACCAAGCGATCCGCGAGATTGATACTCGTTTTGACTTCAAAAATACTGGTGCCAAAATTGAGATGGCTGGCGAGAAAATTAATATTGAAGCCGACACTGAAGAACGCGCCAAAGCAACTCTGGAAGTAATCAAAGATAAGATGATTAAGCGCGGAGTTTCCTTAAAACATATCGATCCGGCCGAGCCACAACTTTCCGGAAAGATCTACAAGATCTCTTGTCCGCTAAAGGAAGGTATCTCAACCGAGAATGCCAAGAAGATCGCAAAATTCTTACGCGATGAGGGTCCAAAATCAGTCAAGTCACAGATTCAAGGTGATGAGCTGCGGGTAACCAGCAAGAGCCGTGATGATCTGCAAACAACGATGGCGATGATCAAAGAAGGTAAGTGGGATTTCGCTGTTCAATTTGTGAATTTTCGTTAATTGAATAAACAGAAGCTCGGCCTCATTTATGGGGTGAGCGCGTATGTGCTTTGGGGGCTCTTCCCTCTGTATTGGCCCTTGCTTCAACCTGCAAACCCGCTTGAGATTGTTTCGCATCGCGCAGTTTGGACAATGGTTTTCTGCATTGTTGTTCTGGCCCTTACGCACGCCCTCAAGTCGACGCTTGCCACATTTAAGCGCCCAAAGGTTGCTATCAAATTATTAACCACCACAATTTTAATTTCAATAAATTGGTTGGTCTATATCTGGGCGACAAATAACAACCACGTGGTTGAAGCATCTCTTGGTTATTACATAAATCCGCTCATCATCATCGCTTTCGGTGTTATTTTGCTGAAAGAGAAGATGCGACCTCTTCAATGGGCGGCAGTCTCTATTGCCACAATTGGCGTAATTGTTCTTACCGTTGATTACGGTCGCTTACCTTGGGTTGCACTTGCCCTGGCGCTCTCATGGGGAACATATGGTTTAGTTAAGAAACAGCTTGGATTGGGTGCGCTTGAAGGTTTAGCGATCGAAACAATGATCGCATTTATTCCTTATTGCGGTTATTTGATCTTCATTGGCGCAAAGGGTGATGGGCAATTTGGAAATGGGGCTGGCTTAACTATTTTGTTATTTAGCGCGGGTGCAATTACCGCTATTCCACTATTGCTGTTTAATGGTTCAACTAACCGACTCCCGTATTCAACAATCGGGCTTTTGCAATATATAACCCCGACGATTCAGTTTTCAATCGGCGTTTGGGTAAATCATGAAGCCATGCCGACAGCGCGTTGGGTTGGATTTATCTTTATTTGGTTAGCGCTGATTACACTTGGTGGAGATTTAGTTAAATCAAGCAGAACGGTCGATCACAGCATCGCATAGCGAAAAGAGCGCGCCAGTTGCTGGATTCACCGGTAACGGACCAAGGGCTGCTCTTGCTTGCTTAGCCACTTGGCTCAATTGCTCGCGAGCTTGGCTCAAGCCATCGTGGCTACGCAGCTCGCGTAAAACTTGTTGGACAGTTTCTTCATCATGGATCGGTGCGCTCAAAAGTCGTTGCAGATCAGCATCTTCACTCTTGCCAGATGCCATCACATTTAGCGTGACCAAAGTTGGTACTCCTTCACGTAAATCAGTTCCAGGTGTCTTACCTGATTGATTTGATTCGCTGGCAATATCAATTACATCATCGGCTAATTGGAAGGCGATTCCAATTTGTTCGCCAAATTTTGTTAATGTCTCGGTAATTTCGCGAGGTGCGCCAGAAAGCAAAGATCCAAAGCGTGCGCTAGTTGCAATTAAAGAGCCGGTCTTATCCCCTACAACGCGCAGGTAATGAGCAAGCGGATCTTCACCACCTTGTGGTCCTTGTGTCTCCATAATTTGGCCAATAACTAAACGCTCGAAAGTGCGCGCTTGTAAACGAACGGCTTCTGGTCCAAGATCGGCCAATAAATCCGATGCCTTAGAAAATAAGTAGTCACCGGTCAAAATCGCAATGGTATTTCCCCAGCGGTTATTTGCGCTCTCAACGCCGCGACGAAGTGGGGCTTCATCCATTACATCATCGTGGTAAAGAGTTGCTAAATGTGTGAGTTCGCAAACCACAGCCGCCGGAATAATTTCTTTGCGAGTGCTATCGCCAAAATGTGATGAGATCAAAGTAAGGAGAGGGCGTAAACGCTTACCGCCAGCTGCAACAAGGTGTCGTGAAGTCTCTTCAACAAGTGGGTAGTCGCCTTTGATATGTTCGCGTAACAACTCTTCGACGCCCTGCATTCCAAGAGCAAGATCGGCCTCAAGTGAGGGATCTAGATCTGGAATGCCGAAAGATGACATTAGCGAAGGAAGCTGGCGGTGCTTTGAATGAAGTTAATCAAAGGAGTTGGATAAATACCGAGTGCGAAGGTCACCACAGATGAAAGAATAATTGTGACCTGAGTGTAAATCGAAGGAATAACTACGCTGGTTCCGTCTTCGACGGGATCCTTAAAGAACATCAGAACAATTACGCGAATGTAGAAGAAGGCAGCGATCGCAGATGAAAGAACGCCAGTAATCAATATCGCGGTAGATCCACTTTCGTATGCCGCAGAGAAGATTGAGAACTTTCCAATAAATCCGCTGGTAAGTGGAATACCTGCAAAGGCTAGTAAGAATCCGGCGAAAGCTGTTGCTACCCAAGGGGAACGCTTGCCGAGTCCGCTCCAACGATTTAAGTCAGTGACTTCACCTGCTGAATCTCGAACCAAAGTCACAATGCCAAAGGCGCCAACTGTGGCAACGCCATAAGCAAAGAGATAGAAGATTGAAGCATCTAAACCGGACTTGTTCAGCGCGATAACTCCAGATAGCAGGAAGCCTGCGTGAGCGATTGATGAGTAAGCGAGCATTCGTTTTACATCGCGTTGTGCAATCGCAACAAGTGAACCAAAGACCATCGTAATCAGCGCAATCGCAATTAGCGCTGGACGCCATTGCCACAACGCTTCAGCGAATGAGACGTAGAAAATTCTGAGCATTGCACCGAAGGCTGCAACCTTGGTAGCCGCTGCCATAAATGCTGTAACTGCAGTCGGTGCACCTTGGTAAACATCGGGAGACCAAGCATGAAATGGCACGGCTCCGACTTTAAAGAGCAGGCCAATTGAGAGAAAGGCAATTCCCAAGAGAAGATAAATATCGTTGCCCGTGCCGCCAACTACAGCCGCATGAATTCCCGCAAATGATGTTGCAGCAGAATAACCATAGAGATAAGCAACGCCCATTAAGAAGAATGCAGATGAGAAAGCACCGAGCAAGAAGTACTTTAGCGCAGCTTCTTGCGACATTAATCGGCGACGGCGTGAAAGCCCTGCCAGTAAGTAAAGTGGAAGTGAAAGCATTTCGAGTGCAACGAAGAGAGTTATGAGATCAGTTGCTAATGGGAAGAGCAGCATTCCTGCTACCGCAAAGAGAGTAAGCGGATAAATCTCAGTGACTCTTAAATCTTTCTGCAAAGAAGATCGCTCTTCATCTGAACCAGGAAGGGCTGCAGCGAGTGCTGTGAAATTCTCTTGATCAGCAAGTAATAAGACAGAGATGATTGAAATTATAAGAATTGATGCCTGAAGCAACATTCCTGCGCCATCGAAGGTCACGGATTCCATCGCAGCGGTTGTTGATGCGCTATTTCTTACCCGAATTAGCGAAGCGAGCGAGAGAAGTAAGGAGGCCAAAGTAATGAATAGCTGTGAGCTTGCGCGGGCCGAGCGAGGTGCGAACGCCTCGATAAGTACGCCAATTAGCGCACCCGCCAAGACGATCAGTATCGGAGCAAGAAGTGCATACTCAAGAGTTGGCGATACGAAGGTAATCATTACTTGCCCTCACTAATGGTTGGAGCAGGATCTGTAAATCCTTGTTGTGTAATTACAGTCGCTGAAGCGGGATTAATAATTTTCAGCAGTGGAGAAGGATAGAAACCAAGCACAACTATTACCGATATGACCGGAGCGATCGCAACTTTTTCACGCAGAGTCAGATCCGATAAGTTCTCATTACCTGGTGTTGTTGGGCCGTGTAACGCGCGTTGAACTGGAATCAATATGTATAGCGCCGCGAGAACAATTCCGAATGTCGCAATAACTGCAGCAACTGGATAACGAGTGAAAGTTCCAACCAGAACTAAGAATTCGCTAACGAAACTAGATAAACCTGGAAGCGCCAAGCTAGACATTCCCGCAATAAAGAATGACCACGCCATAATTGGAGTCACACGCTGCAAACCACCAAAATCAGAAATAGTTGATGATTTACGACGCAAGATCATAAAGCCTGCGACCAAGAAGAGTGCGGCTGTCGAGAAACCGTGATTGAACATATAAAGAGTTGCACCTGAAAGTCCCTGCGTAGTCATCGCAAAGATTCCCATTGTGATGAAGCCAAAGTGGGAAATGGAAGTGTATGCAATCAGACGTTTAATATCTTTCGCACCGATTGCTAAGAACGCTCCATAAATAATTGAAATCACTGCGAGAGTAATAATTAAAGGGGTAAAAGTCTTGCTGGCATCTGGAAATAGCGTCAAGCAGTAACGGATCATTCCAAAAGTTCCGACTTTGTCGAGAACACCCAAAAGCAATACTGATGTACCCGGGGTCGCTGACTTGGCTGCATCTGGCAGCCAGGTGTGCATCGGCCAAAGTGGGGCTTTGATAGCAAAGGCTATAAAGAAGCCGAGGAATAAGACGTTCTCCATCATTGGAGTAAGAACTGTATGCAGACCAGCAAGAGTTGTTATATCAAATGTTCGGTTGCCATAACGCGTTGCCATTACAAAGATGCCGACGATAGATGCCAGCATCAAGAGACCACCAAAGAGGCTGTAGAGCAAGAATTTAACTGCAGCCGCGGCGCGTTCTCCAGAACCAAACCCACCGATTAAGAAGTAAACCGGAACCAACATTGCTTCGAAGAAGACATAGAAAAGGAAGACATCGGTAGATGCGAAGACGCCAATCATCATTGTTTCTAGAACGAGAATTAGCGAATAGAAAGTTTTAGCGCTCCAACGTCCGCCTTCTGATTCGTTCCATCCGGCGATGACGACGATTGGTGTTAAAAGTACGGACATCAGAATCAGAACGAGTGCTATCCCATCAACACCTAGCGCATAGTTGATTCCGAAGGCTGGAATCCACGGATGCGATTCCACAAACTGGAATCCAGGTGTGTTGAAATCAAATCTCACAGTCATAAGAATTCCAACTAGGGCAACCAATACTGTGGTTGCAAGGGCAATCTGCTTGGTTAGCAAGACATTTGTTTTTGGGGAGATCGCTAGCGCTGCGGTGCCAAGTAGCGGCAACAACATAGATAGCGTCAATAGATTCATATTTGCAAAGTTCATTGTGTGACCACCCAAATTGCTGCAATCAGCGCGACTGCGCCAACCAGAATTAGCATTGCATAGCTACGGACAAATCCAGTTTGAGATTTACGTAGTGAAGAACCAGAACCGATCGCTATCTGGCCGATGCCTCGAACCGCCCCGTCTACAACGCTCTCATCGACTTTTACCAAAGCTGATGTAAGTGCCTGTCCTGGACGCATGAAGATCGCTTCATTGAAATCATCTTGCAACAAATCGCGACGAGCAATGCGCGTAAAGACGGAAACATCTTCAGGTGCCACGCCATCAACATCAGAAAGTTGGTACTTAACAATTGCAATTGCAACGCCGATTGCAACCATTGTTAAGGCCAGCCCAGAAACAACGATTGGAGGCAACAACTCAGTGTGCTCGCCATGTTCTTCAAAGAGCGGTTCTAGCCAATGCTTTAAAGCATCTCCGCGAGATAACAAGAATCCTGAAGTCACAGAACCAATTGCCAAGATCGCCATCGGCAGCCACATAAGAATTGGTGATTCGTGTGGGTGTTGGTTATCGTCCCAGCGCTTTGAACTTGTGAAAGTTAAAATCATTACGCGAGTCATATAGAAAGCGGTTATTCCCGCACCTAACAGCGCAGTACCACCTAACAGAATTCCCTTGATTCCACCGGCGTTTAGCGCAGTTTCAATCAACATATCTTTTGAGTAGAAACCAGCAAATGGTGGAACACCGATGATTGCTAAATAACCGAGTCCAAAGGTTATAAATGTAATTGGCATAAATTTACGTAAAGCGCCGTACTTGCGCATATTTACTTCATCGTTCATTCCATGCATTACCGAACCTGCACCGAGGAACATTCCAGCTTTGAAGAAACCGTGTGTAAGCAAATGCATAATTGCAAAGGCGTAACCAGCAGGCCCAAGGCCTGCACCCAAAATCATGTAACCAATCTGCGACATAGTGGAAGCAGCGAGTGCCTTCTTAATGTCATCTTTGGCGGTACCAACCAGCGCGCCAAACATCAATGTGATCGCACCGATTATTACCACCAAGAGTTGCGCAGTAGGCGCTGCATCAAAGACAAAGTTTGAGCGAACAATGAGGTAAACACCAGCAGTAACCATTGTCGCTGCGTGGATAAGTGCAGAAACAGGAGTTGGGCCAGCCATCGCATCACCGAGCCAAGCCTGCAATGGGAACTGCGCAGATTTACCAACTGCAGCAACTAACAACATAATTCCGATAGCCGTCA
>CAESAF010000010.1_pt1 | contig 15246 bp, 17 predicted proteins | sample 7263641 | NCBI WGS metagenome assembly CAESAF01 (sample SAMEA6814064, study PRJEB35770) | uncultured Actinomycetes bacterium | biome: Freshwater; feature: Freshwater reservoir; material: water | place: Czech Republic | collected 2017-05-23 | depth 30m m
TATGCCTCGTTGAATGCACCCTGGTCTCCAGAAACCTTAACTGCCATTCCTTCAGATGCTTCTGAGAATGAGTTAAAGATTCTCCAGTAGTGGTAGCCCGCAATGAATGTAACCATTGAAGACATAACGAGAGCGTTGCGATACTTAGCAAGTACGCGACCTTGTGAAACGAGGGTGTAAACAGTGCATGCAAGCATAGAAACAAGTCCGAACGAGAATACGTTGTAGACGAGGTTCCATTGGTTGCTTGTTAGATTAATCATGTAAATAAGCCTCCGTGGGGTGCTTAATACTTTAAGGACCAGGCGGCCCTTAAAGCCGGATGAAGGCGATGAAATCCTCGAGGAACCTCATTGACCTCAACCAGTAAGAAATATTGTGAACCTTTTGCAAACAATTTGCACTTTGAACAAGGGGTATTTCTCAGACATTTTTTGAACTTTGCGGACGATTTACGCTCATGCTGGGGCTATCACCCTTTGGCATGCCCCGCCCGCGCGCCAATCAAGGTTCTCACGCAGTACAGTTCAAGTATGAGCAAGGAATCGAGCGAGCGCGAAAAGTTAGCTGCCGTCGTTCCGCCAAAATTACGCGGCTGGTTTCATTTAGGTGCCACCCCCGTTGTAATCATCGCCTCGCTAGTTCTATTTATATTAAGTAAGAGTTCATTGAAATTTGCAGTCGCGCTCTATTCAATCAGCGCGATCATGCTCTTTAGCGTCTCTGCTATTTATCATCGCGTTCCGTGGTCGCCTGAAAAGAAAAAGATCTGGCGGCGTTGGGATCACGCAAATATAAATTTATTGATCGCAGGTTCTTACACTCCATTTGCTGTTGCCTTATTGCACGGCAACGACCGAACTATTCTTTTGTCGGTGGTTTGGGTTGGCGCTCTCGCTGGAGTCGCACTTCGTATCTTCTGGATTAACGCCCCTCGTTGGTTATACGTCGCAAACTATTTACTTCTTGGTTGGGTTGCCATCGTCTATACGCCCCAGCTCTACGACGAAGGCGGATTTTGGGTCTTAATCCCCATAATTATCGGCGGCCTTTTATATTCAGTGGGAGCCATTTTCTACGCTTTAAAGAAACCCGGGCGCAACGCCAAGTACTTCGGTTTCCACGAGTTATTCCATATCTTCGTGCTCGCCGCGTGGATTTCTCAATATCTCGCCGTTTCCTTCGCGATCTACCGCCAATAAATCACCCACTTTTAGAGTTAGCGCCTTTGCCCTAATCTAGGCACATGGCTGAGAAGAAGAATTTCCTTAATTGGGTCGGATTTAAAGAGAGCGAAAGCGCTGCTCCATCTTCGGTTGACCGTATCCGAGAACTTGAATCTCAATTAAACGACCTGCGCTCTCGCCGCGACATTACAACGCTAAGTAAAGAAGAGTTTGAAATCTTGGCGACCGAAACTGCCATGTCAATGATCAAATCTGCGCAAAGCCGTGAAGCAAAAGCGCTATCGGCATCAGAGCGCATTACTTTAGAAGCTTCCCGCCAAGCCAAAGATGCGCTCGAAGGCGCAGAAACTAAAGCGCGTTCAATTCTCTCTGGAGCAGAAGCACGTGGGCGCAAATATATTAATGTGGCTGAAGCAGAAGCTGCCGAAAGAGTTGCACAAGCAGAGCGTGAAGCACAATCAATCTTTGATGAAAAACGCCGCGAGGCCGCAACTTTGGCACAAGCAGCACGTCGCGAAGGCGAAAGAATAATCACTGAAGCAACAGGTGAGGTCGCCGAATATCGCCAATGGTTAAGCGGAGTTATCTCTGAAGCCGAACGTTTATATCGAATTCAGACTCAATCACTAGATGCGGCAGAGCAAGCAATTTCGCAGAGTCGATCACGTCTAGATAGCGCTTATTCTCGCTTAGCAGAACTACATAAAAATGTTACTGAAAACTTAAATGCAGATAACACGGTAATTGATACGGGTCCAAAGAAAGTTATAAGCCAACGCACTAAACCAGCACTTGCGGCTCCAGCAAAGAAAGCTGTTGCAAAGAAAGCTGTTGCAAAGAAAAAACCTGCTAAGCGTCGGTAATTAGAGTGGCTACCAAGCGCGGTATCCAATACATCCCTGCCATAGATGGACTGCGAGCAATCGCAGTTATTGCTGTCACGCTATATCACTTAGGAATATCTTGGATACCAGGCGGCTTTCTTGGCGTAGATCTATTCTTTGTAATTTCTGGATATGTAATAACAAGACTGCTTTTAGATTCAATCCAAGAACGCGGTGGATTAGATTTGCGCGATTTCTATATGGCGCGTATTCGGCGCTTACTGCCACCACTAGTTTTTATGATCGTGGTGACTTCGATAGTTGTCGGAATATGGGCACCTGATACCACCAAGAAATTCTTAACTGATGCGCCATTTTCTCTTTTTGGCGGAATGAATTGGTGGTTAGTTTTTAATCATCAGGATTACTTTGAAAGTAGCGGTCGTCCACCGCTGTTGCAGCACACTTGGTCACTTGCCGTAGAAGCTCAGTTCTATCTACTTTGGCCGCTAATTCTGCTCTTGGTTCTAAAGTACTTTGGAAAGAAAGTTATTCCCGCTGCTGCTTTGACGATTGCGGCAATATCTGGCGTTGCTTTGATGCTGGTTTCTTTTCAACTAGATGCAGCAAACTCTTCCAAAGTAAGTCACGTTTACTTCGGAACAGATACTCATAGCATCGGGCTTTTCTTAGGAGCAGCCCTCGCCGTTAGTTGGATTCCGCAGAACTTTCACTTGCAAGTCACGCGTCGAGCTCAAGATTTTATCGATGGAATTGGTGTATTTGGATTTATTGGCATCTTGGCCACCTTTGCTCTTATTGATGAGACAAAGCCAACTCTCTACAAATTAGCCTTCCCGCTTGCTGGAATATTTGGAACTGCGATCTTGATATCAATAGTCCACCCAGCATCACGATTCGCACCTTTGCTCAGAAATAAGGTGTTGCTTTGGATCGGTGAACGCTCTTATGCCATTTATTTATGGCATTGGGTTATTTTTCAAATCTCACGCCCACAAGTAGATCTAGATGGCGAAAATTGGGCGCTCTTTTCATTAAGAATTTTACTTGTCCTTGCGATGGCAGATATTTCTCTGCGTTTGGTTGAACTTCCTGTTCGCAGTGGTGCTGTTGCCTATTGGTTTGGTGGGATGAAATATCGAACTAAATCAGTGCGCAGAAAACAAAAGTTGGCAGTTGTGCTTTCCCTATCAATCATTTTGATTACTTCAGCAACCGTTAGCGTAAGTGCGATTATGCGAGTGGATAGAGAAAATCAGGAACTTGCACAACTCCTTAAAGATGCCGATAAGCCGATCATTACTCCCACCGAGAACACTTCCAATCCGGGACTTTGGGTTACCGGTGATTCCGTAATTCTTGGAATTCGCCACATTTTAGAGATGAACCATCCCATCGCTTTAATCAATGCTCGAGTTGGAAGGCAAGCACCTGAACTTTTAGATGTCATGCTCCACGACGGACCTTTGGTGCTTAACTCGCCAGTTGTTTTTAACCTTGGCAATAACAACGCACTCACGAGGGCGCAGGTAATAGCAATATTTGAGGCGGTAAAAACTGCACCGCAAAGAATCGTTGTAAATACTGCGGTTCCAAGGCCCTGGCGTGAGGCTAATAATGAGTTAATCAACGAAATATCTGCCGGCTATCCAAATACAGTAGTCGTTAGATGGGATCAAATATCAGAAGGCCATCCCGAATACTTTGCACCTGATGGAGTGCATTTGGTTCCAGCCGGTGCTCGGGCATATGTTGCCGCGATTACCAACAATCTCGTAAAAAATTAGCAAAGAAAAAGCCCCAACCAAAAGGCTGGGGCTATTTCTAATTTAGAACTAATTATGCAAACTGACCGGCAAATCCAAAAGCCTTTGCAGTTGCAATCTGTCCATCTGAGTAAACAGATGAAACTCGGAATGATGTAGAACCATCTGCTGAACCCTTGGTGAATTCAATTGATAGTTGAGTTGCTGGAAGCATTCCTGATTCTTTCCATTCGCCCATTCCGGAACGAACTTCAAACTTATATCCAGTCAATCCAGCAGTTGCAGCTGGCGCTTTCCAGGTGATTACCATTACTGATTTTTCAGCATCTTTCCAATTTCCGATGAAACGTCCTGGAGCTTCAACTGCAGCAACTGGTTCAGTTGCTGCAGGCTCTGTTGCTTCAGGCGTTGCTTCTTCTGTCATTTCAGGTGTTGCTTCTTCTGTCATTTCAGGTGCAGCAGATTCTGTTGCAACAGGTGCTGCGTCATCAGATGTTGATGCAGGACGAGAAATAACGATTACTGCAAGTAGTGCGATACCAATAATCGCTGCAATTAAAACGCGTGGTGAAGTGCCTTGTTTTGGCGCAACACTTGGCTTGGTTGGTGCCGCAGGCTTTGCAGGTGTAGGTGTCGTTGTGACGTTTACGCGAGAAGAGCTCTTAGCACCGCCCAGTGGTACTGGTGGAATAACAATTTTGCCTGCAGATGTAGATTTCTTAACTGCTGATTTTTTCTTCGCAGGCGCTTTCTTGGCAGCCTTCTTAGTAACTTTCTTAGCCGCAGTCTTCTTAGCTGGCGCCTTCTTAGTAACTTTCTTAGCAGCAGCTTTCTTCTTCGCTGGCGCTTTCTTAGCTACTTTTTTGGCAGCGGACTTCTTCTTCGCTGGCGCTTTTTTAGCTGGCGCTTTCTTAGCTACTTTTTTGGCAACTTTTTTTGTTGCAGCTTTCTTCTTTACGGCCACGGTTAAACTCCTTCAGGATTGAGCGATCTCGTATAGGCAAAGTTTAGCCTAGGGTATTAAGCAAAGTGATGACATGAGGTGCGATAGCGCGGAGTGATTTCCCGCGATGGCTAATTGCATCTTTCGCCTCCGCGCTCATTTGTGCACTGGAAATCTCAAAGCCTTCCGGACGAAAGATTGGGTCGTAGCCAAAGCCCTGATCTCCAACTGGGCTGTGAAGAATCCAACCATCAAAATGAGCTTGCTCAACATGTGTGCGCCCATCTGGCAAAGCTAGCGCTGCAACGCAAGTGAAATGTGCGCCTCGTTTTTCATCCGGAACTCCAATTAATGAATCCAAAACTTTTGCAGTATTCGCTCTGTCATTCCCGTGCGTTCCAGCCCAACGCGCAGAAAATATTCCAGGATCTCCATTTAAGAAATCAACGCACAGCCCACTGTCATCGGCGATAGCTGGAATGCCTGATGCCAGACACATTTCGCGCGCCTTTAAAAGAGCATTTTCTTCAAAGGTAGATCCGGTTTCATCTACATCGTGAAGATCTGGAAATTGTTCGAGACCTACTAACTCTATTTCTCCTGCAGCAATATCTTCAAGAATGCGACGAAACTCTTCAATCTTGCCTTTGTTGCGGGTGGCAAGAAGTAACTTGTGCCGACTCACTTAGCAAGTGCCGCTTTCTGAATTTCTCCAAGATCTACACATCCGGCAACCGCCAAATCGAGAAGCGAGTTAAGTAATGAACGATCAAATGGCACGCCTTCGGCTGTACCTTGAACTTCAATAAATCGTCCGTCGCCACTGCATACAACATTCATATCTGTATCTGCGCGAACATCTTCCTCATAGCAAAGATCTAACATTGGCACCCCGCCAATGATTCCAACAGAAACGGCAGCAACTGAATCGCTCAACGGTTTCGAATCTGCCTTGATGTGTCCTTGTGCCTTTGCCCAAGTGATTGCATCTGCCAATGCAACATATGCACCTGTGATTGCTGCGGTGCGAGTTCCACCATCGGCTTGCAAAACATCACAGTCGATCACGATTGTGTTTTCGCCCAGCTCTTTCATGTCCACGATTGCGCGAAGTGATCTGCCTACCAAACGAGAAATCTCTTGCGTACGACCACCTAATTTTCCTTTAACGCTTTCGCGGTCAGAACGCGTGTGAGTGGCTCTTGGCAGCATTGCGTATTCGGAAGTTACCCAACCTTTTCCGGAATCTTTTAACCAACGAGGCACTCCAGGAGTAAATGAAGCGACGCAAAGCACGCGAGTCTTGCCAAATTCAACTAGTACGGAACCTTCTGCGTGATCTAGCCACTTGCGAGTGATTTTGATTTCGCGAAGTTGATTTTCATTTCTTCCGTCGATGCGTGCCATTTACTTCCATTCTATGTGTTGTACGGAGCCCACTTCGGGTCCCAAAAATCGTCGCGCCAGAATTTCAAAGGCAGCAGAATCACCAGTAGCCAAAAATGAATGTGTGGCAGGGCTTGAGGCGGTTTTTCGAAGTAGCGAATTCTCAACCAGAGTGCGATAAAGATCTTTCGCGGTTTCTTCAGCACTTGAAACGAGTGAAACGTTATTGCCCATTACATAAGAAATTACGCCGGTTAAGAGTGGATAGTGAGTGCATCCCAGCACCAAAGTGTCGACATCGGAGTCCATCATTGGTGCTAAATATTCGCGTGCAACTTTTGTGATCGCCTCGCCTGAAGTTTCTCCTCGCTCTACATATTCCACAAAGAGTGGACAAGCAATAGAGGTAATTTGTAATTGTGGTGCGGCTGCAAAGGCATCTAAGTAAGCCTTTGAATCAATGGTTGCTCTTGTGCCGATTACACCGATTCGTCCGGTGCGCGTGGCGGCAACTGCGCGGCGAACTGCTGGCTGAATAACTTCAACAACAGGAATCGAATAACGTTCGCGCGCATCACGCAACATCGCGGCACTAGCTGTATTGCAAGCAATTACTAAAGCTTTTACGCCTTGGTCTACTAGATAATCTAAAGTTTCAAGAGAGTATGTTCTTACTTCTGCTAACGAGCGGGGACCATATGGTCCGCGAGCTGTGTCACCTATGTAAAGAGTAGATTCGTTAGGAAGTTGATCAAGGATTGCACGAGCAACGGTTAATCCGCCAACTCCTGAATCAAATATTCCAATCGGTGCATCACTCACATAGACAAGAGTACCTTGAGTTTTCAGGAGAGTTTTAAGCCCAGAGCGTGCCGTCTAACCCCTCGGTTGCAGCGGCGATTTCACTTCCATAAATCCCTGTTGAAAGATACTTCCAACCTGCATCGCAGACGATAAATGCAATATCGGCATCTTTCTTATCGCGTACCGCTTCTGCGCCCATTGCGATTGCGGCGTGCAAAATTGCACCAGTTGAAATCCCGGCGAAAATACCTTCTACTTCAAGTAATTGACGAACTCGTTTTACTGAATCTTCGGCGCCAACCGAGAAGCGGCGGGTCAAGACTGATGCGTCATAAAGTTCGGGAACAAAGCCCTCATCGATATTGCGTAACCCATAAACAACTTCTCCATAGCGAGGTTCTGCCGCAATGATCTGCACATCTGGCTTCTGCTCGCGCAGATATTTTCCTGCGCCCATCAGAGTTCCAGTTGTTCCAAGTCCGGCTACAAAATGTGTAATCGTTGGAAGGTCTTTAAATATTTCAGGGCCTGTACCTGTGTAATGCGCTTGTGTATTTGCAGGGTTTCCATATTGATAAAGAAAAACCCATTCTGGATTTTTCGCCGCTAGCTCCTTTGCCACACGAACCGCTTCGTTAGAACCACCCGCAGCGGGTGACGAAATAATTTGCGCGCCCCACATTTCAAGGAGTTGGCGTCGCTCCGGTGATGTGTTCTCTGGCATTACACATATCAATTTATAGCCACGAACTTTTGCGGCCATCGCAAGTGAAATTCCCGTGTTGCCACTAGTTGGTTCCAAAATCGTTGCACCAGGTTTTAGCTGACCACTTTCTTCAGCGGCGTTAATCATTGCAATTGCGGTGCGGTCTTTGATAGATCCTGTTGGATTTCGATCTTCCATCTTTGCCCAAAGTCGAACATTTGGTGCGGGTGAAAGTCTAGGTAGCCCGATTAATGGAGTATTGCCTACCGAGGATTCAAGCGAGTCATAACGCGCCAAAATTAACCGCCAGCGACTGCAGGGAGAATGGTTACTGAATCTCCATCTTTGATTTGTGCATCGAGTCCACCTAAGAAGCGCACATCCTCGTCATTGATGTAAATATTAATAAATCTGCGAAGTGCACCATTTTCAAGTAAGCGATCACCGATTCCGGGATATTGAGAATCTAGATCAGTTATCAAAGCGGTTAGTGAAGCACCGCTAGCAGCAACTGCTTTCTGATCTTTGGTGAATGGACGAAGAATTGTTGGGATGCGAACTTCAATACTCATGGCTTTATTATGGCGAAGAAATACCTTAATCGGTAATTGAAACTTCTTCCTCGGTTACTACCCCGTCGATTATGCGATATGAACGGAATTCAATTGCAGGTGCAATCTCTTCGCGGCTAGAGACCAGAACATAATGCGCCCCGGGCTCACCGGCATATGCAATATCGGTGCGAGATGGGTAGGCCTCTGTTTCGGTGTGAGAATGATAAATAACAACAATCTCTTCATCTTGATCATCGACTTCACGATAAAGCGCAAGTAAATCTTTGGGATCAAATTCATAAAATGTTGGAGAGTGCGCTGCATTTACCATCGCCTTTAAGCGCGAAGCTTTTCCTGAACCTGCCGGACCAAGAATTACGCCACAGCACTCGTCCGGATATTCAGCGCGAGATTGCTCGACGATCGCATCTACAAATGCGCGAGAAATTGTTAGTGACATAAGAGCGCTATCTTAACTTTCATCCATAAGGGCGGCAATTAAACCTTCTTGCAGCCAACCCAGCCAACCATAAACAATATAAACACCTCGTAATGGATCATCCGGTGCCAATAGTTCTAACTCATCTTGCGAGCGCTCTTGCACATTTAATCGAACGCCAAGAGCTAACCGAATATCGTTTACCGCACCAAGCCAGGCATTTGCTCCGTCGTGATCTAAATCAATCACTCCATCTTCAGCACTCTTTAAATACATGCGCATCGCCATCGCATGTGCTTGTTTCTTATTGCGCAAAGTAGATTCGGTATAACGTCGAAATTCCGCCGAGTCGGCTTGATCTTGATATGCATTTGGAAGTAAGCGATGAAGCACTTCATCTTCCGGTGGAGAATCGTGGGAAGTTATGCCGACCATCGCCGCCAGCGGATCTTCGTGTCCGTGATCAATTCGTTCAGCCAAGAGTTCAATAATCTGCTCCGTAAGATTAATTAAGATCTCTCGTTCATTTTGCGCAAATTCTGCGATATATGAATTACTGCCGTGGCGCTTAAATCCCTCTGATGTCATAGCGCTTGATCACCGCGCTGCAAAGTTGCCCAGAGTCCATACTCATGCAGGCGCGCAACGTCGTGTTCCATTTCTTCACGACTTCCAGTTGAAACTACCGCTTTACCTTCGGTGTGCACTTTCATCATTAATTCCTGCGCTTTTGCTTTAGAAAAACCGAAGAGTTCCATCAATACATAAGTTACATATGTCATCAAATTTACGGGGTCATCCCAAACAATGGTTACCCAAGGCGTATCGCCAGAGAAGATCGCGCGGATCTCCTCTTCGATTTTGGTATCTGTCTTAACCATCACCGGATAATGATAGAGAATTCTGGGGCAGCTACTTGCCGCCAAGTTGCGTCACCTTGAACAAGGATTTGATAACGCACGATGGAACGCTTTTCTCCGCTGATCGCAAAGGTAAAGCCACCTTGTTCATCTGTAATTGCCGTTGCGACGCTCTTCCAGGTACCGGCGGTGTACTTCATAAGCGAGACAGCGGCTCCTGCACTTCTTGGGCGAACCACGCCTGAAACTGCAAACGGTGCACCGTTCTTTATCGTTCCTGGTGCGCTCAAAGAAATAGTTCGATCAATTTGAATTGCAATTTCATTGCTAACTGATTCTGCGCGCTCCCATGTTCCTTCAGTTGCCAAACGAATTGTGGTTGGTTTGCTCAATAAAATTGGGGTGGCGAATTTGCCGTCCGCGCCAGAAGTCACAGTTCCGAGTAAACGCCATGTTGCATCGGTAGCGCTCTTTCCTTCTACACGAACAGGAATTGCCCCAACAGGTGTGGTGTCTTCCAAAGTTATTTGACCACTCAAATTTATAGCGCGCGCATAAAGTGAAGATGACTTATCCGTTGCTAGTTTGCTCAATACTTTTGCGGGCGCAATGTTTATTGCGGTTTGGCGAATCGAATCGATCGCCAAAGGCTCTTCCATTCCTAAAGTCCAGGCAGTTACTCCACCAAGTTTATATTTTGCAACCAAATCCGAACGCAACTTATAGCTCTGCGCATTTTGATACCAAGCGGTCCGAGTTGCTGTACAAGTTGTCGAAAGTCCGGCAGCGGTGGTGCCTTCGTAGGACTTTGCGTAAGTGAAAGTAGCCTCGCCCGTCTTTTCATCAAAGACTGGGGTTGCCATATAGCCTGCAGCAAGTGAGGCAGCATCGCGCATAACAAATGTTGCAGCCTTTGCTCCGACTTTAATTGCATTGGCAAAAGGTGCCGGACATATGCCTACAACCTTGGTAACCCAATCTCGACCAAAACCTGCAACTCCAACGTAAACTTTCGATGCCGGCATTATGGAAGTTGCATATGCAACAGTTTTTTCAGTCCAAGAAATCGGACCAATAGGACCAACCTTCGCAACTGAATAGTCATAGGTCATAATTCTTAAACGATCTATATAAGGCGCAATTTGGGGCCAGGCATAAACGGTGTAGCCCTTCTGTCTTTCGGTCGGATTAAAGTTATAAGGCGTTGACACCGAAAGTATTTTCTTATCGGCGTGCAAAAGTATCGATAGTTCTTTAACAAAAGCTGCCCAATTTGGCGCCGTCTTCGCCCAAGTTGTATTCCCATCAACGAATGCAAAACCCTCGAAATCCAAATCAATACCGTCATAATTATTTTTCATTACAAAATCTGAAATCGATTTTGCAACTTTTGTGCGATTGGCTGTATTTGCCAACAAGTTGGCGAGAACTAGTTTTTCCATGCCATCTGTAATAGTTGGAATTACTTGAATTCCTGCACCGCGAAGCGCGGTAAGCGGATTAGCAATCGGAACGCTCGGATTAGCTGGCGCGTACAAGTCTGTTACAACCGGTTCCTTCGTTTTCGTATTTAACTTTAAGGTATACCAAAATGGCATTACCTCTTTTATGAGATCAGAGTTGTTTAAAACGGTTGGAAGCGAAGTCTTAATCGACCAGTAAGGGATCCAACCAGTAAGGATTTTGCGCGGTTGGTTTGCACTGATTGCCGGATTGCTCGAAAGAAGAGTAAATAGAATGGCAAATACAGCCAATAATGCAGTTAGCGAACTCTTATTCTTTAGGCGTTTTATTTTTGAGTCCGTCATAGATTTCTTTACACACTGGGCAGACTGGATATTTCTCAGGATCACGCGATGGGATCCACTTCTTGCCACATAAAGCTCGCACTGCTTTGCCGGTAACAGCTGATTCGACGACCTTATCTTTCTTCACATAATGAGCGAAGCGATCGTGCCCACCATCGTCCTCCTGTAATTCCGGGCGGGTAAGTAGGTCAGTATCTCCATCTAATCCAGGAGAGTTCTTACGGAAAATACCCATGCCCGAAAGGATAGTGGTTGCAGGTAGAATTTGAAGATGAAGGACTTGCTACGCACCGCTGATTTATCGCGCGCTGATGTCGATTTGCTACTCGATACCGCAGCCGATTTTGCGAAAAATCCATTGCGCTCAAAAGATGCATTAGCTCACAAGAGCGTTGCTATTTTTATGACCAAGCCTTCAACGCGTACCAGACTTTCATCAGAAACCGCAGTTGCACATCTTGGCGGAACTCCTATTTTTATAAGAGGTGACGAGTTACAACTCGGACGCGGTGAAACAATTGCTGATACAGCAAAGATCATTAGCGGTTACTGCGACGCATTAATTATTCGCACATATGCACAATCGGATGTTGATGAACTTGGTGCGAACGCAACAATTCCGGTTATTAACGCTTTAACCGATGATGATCATCCAACTCAATTGCTAGCTGATTGGTTAACAATCCGCGAAACATTTGGCAGCGACGTTGAGGGCCGTAAATTTGTTTACTTAGGCGATGGCAACAATATGTCTCACGCTTGGTTGACTATGGGCGCAATTATGGGAGCGCATGTCGTTGCAGCAACTCCATCTGGCAAATGGGCACCAAACGCTGATGTGGTTGCTAAAGCGCAAGCCATTGCTAAGAAAACTGGCGCAATCATTGAGGTTACAAATGATCCAGAAACCGCCGCAAAGGGTGCGAGCGCCCTATACACAGATGTCTGGATGTCTATGGGAGATCCCGAGTCAGAGCGCGCTAAAAAAATAAAAGTGCTGGCACCTTTTGCAATTACCGACGAGTTAATGTCGTTAACGACTAGCGATTCCATATTTATGCACTGCCTGCCAGCGCATCGCGGCGAAGAAGTTGCTGCTTCTGTGATCGATGGTCCGAAATCAGTGATTTGGCGCGAGGCTTATCACCGCCGCACAACAATCCAAGCGCTGCTGTATCACCTGACTCGCGGTGAACTCGCAGGGAATTAATCCAGCAAGTAAGGTTTGCACATGCGTGTAGCCGTCCCTTTAGAGCGAAAAGAAGGCGAAAAGCGCGTTGCGCTTGTTCCCGACATCATCAATAAGTTAACCCGCCTCGGTTATGAAGTTGTAATTGAATCTGGCGCAGGAGATAACTCACAAGGTACCGATGCTGCTTACGCAGCCGCCGGAGCAAGCGTTGTTAAAGGCGATGTGATCGCAAGTGCAGATATCGTTCTTTCGGTTCAGCCGCTAACGCCAACACAGATGGCAACACTGAAAAAAGGCGCCGCGACAATTTCTTTCTTGTCTACCGTAACCGCGGTTGATTCAATTGAAGCAGCAGTTAAGGCGCAAGCAACAGCATTCTCACTTGAGCTTGTTCCGCGCATATCACGCGCGCAATCAATGGATGCCTTAACTTCACAAGCACTTTGCGCGGGCTATCGCGCTGTTTTAGTCGGTGCTGAAATGTCACCACGATTCTTCCCACTTTTAATGACAGCGGCCGGAACAGTTACACCTGCACAAGTTTTAGTACTCGGTGCAGGAGTTGCAGGTTTGCAAGCAATTGCCACCGCGCGACGTTTAGGTGCTGTGGTTTCTGCATACGATGTTCGCCCATCTTCTGCTGATGAAGTTAAATCAATGGGTGCAACATTTATTGAACTTGAACTTGAATCACTCGAAGGTGCCGGTGGTTATGCACGCGAGATGACTGAAGAGCGCGCTGCAAAACAACGCGAACTATTAACTCCTTACATTGCAAAATCACATGTGGTGATTACAACCGCGGCTGTTCCGGGTCGTACCGCGCCACGTTTGATGACACAAGCGATGATTGATGCGATGGAACCAGGCACTGTAATTGTTGATCTCGCTGCTGAAACTGGCGGCAATGTTGAAGGATCGAAGCCAGGGGAAGTTGTTGTTACCGCTGGCGGCGTTCGCATTTGGGGCGGCAAAGATGTTCCGAGCCAATTGCCTTTCCACGCATCAAGTTTGTATTCACGTAACGTTGTAAACCTACTTACTCTTCTTACGACGCCTGCTAAAGATGGTGCACCAGTTGCACTAAACCTGGATTTTGCCGATGAAATTATCAACGCTGCTGCGGTCACACATGCTGGCCAACGTCGCGACCCAAGTGCAGGAGGAGCCAAGTAATGGAACCAATGGCGATCGTCTCCATCTTCGTTCTCGCAGTATTTGTGGGTTTTGAAGTTGTTTCTAAAGTCTCCTCAACGCTGCACACACCGCTTATGTCTGGTGCAAACGCTATCCACGGCGTTATTTTGGTTGGCGCCATCATCGTTGCCGATCACAGCAAAACAAACCTCGAGCTTGGTTTATCCCTTGCCGCAATTGTTCTCGCAACTATAAATATGGTCGGCGGTTTTGTTGTTACCGATCGCATGCTCGAAATGTTTAAGGGTAAGAAGAAAGGAGCAGATCAATGAGCAGCACTCTGTATGACCTAATCGGACTTGCTGCCGGTGTCTGCTTCATTCTCGCTCTCAAAGGTTTATCTCATCCAAAGACTGCTCGTCGTGGAAATTTAATCGGTGCATTTGGTGCAACAGTTGCAACGCTAGTTGTGTTTCTCTATGTGACTCCCCCACGCGATGGTTCAGAGGCGCATTCACTTCCTCTCCATAATCTTGGATGGATCTTGGGCGCGATCGCAGTTGGATTAATAATTGGCGTTCCCGCTGCGCGAAAAGTTCAGATGACACAGATGCCACAACTGGTTGCACTATTTAATGGTGTTGGTGGTGGCGCAGCTGCACTCGTTGCGATCGTTGAGTATTTGAACTTGGGAAGTGATGCAACAACGGCCGAAGTAATCTTCACAGTCTTTACCGTCGTCGTTGGCTGCGTATCTTTCAGCGGTTCGATCATCACATTTTTAAAGTTGCAAGAGCTAATGACGACTCGTCCAGTTGTGTTTCCTGGTGGTCGCTTTGTAATTGCCGCAACGCTCGCCGCGGTGCTCGGAGTATCTGTTTGGGTTGTTACCGCACTTGGTACAACACCACTTTTGGTCCTTGCCGCGCTCTCATTATTATTCGGTATCTTGTTCGTTCTGCCAGTTGGTGGCGCAGATGTACCGATCGTTATCTCATTACTCAACGCCTTTACTGGTCTAACAGTTGCGGCAAGTGGTTATGTACTTAACTCAACGCTCTTGATTATCGCTGGAACACTTGTTGGCGCATCCGGAACAATCTTGACGCGTTTAATGGCAGAGGCGATGGGTCGTTCTCTCTTCGGAACTTTATTTGGTGCATTTACTGCTAAGCCACAAGATGTTGCAGCGGCTGGCGAAGAACGCCCAGTGCGTTCTGGTTCACCAGATGACGTTGCAATTCTCCTTAACTACGCACGTCGCGTCGTGATCGTTCCCGGTTTCGGACTTGCAGTTGCCCAGGCACAACACACCGTGCGCGAACTCGCAGATTTGATGATCGCTAAAGGAATCGATGTTGCCTATGGCATTCACCCAGTTGCCGGTCGTATGCCAGGACATATGAACGTACTTCTTGCGGAAGCAAACGTTCCTTACGATCAATTAGCCGAAATGGATGAAGTAAATCCAACGTTCGGCCAGACTGATGTTGCAATTGTTATCGGTGCAAATGACGTGGTAAACCCTGCGGCAAAAACAACGCCTGGTTGCCCAATTTATGGAATGCCAATCTTGGAAGTCTCTAACGCAGCAAACGTCATCTTCCTAAAGCGTTCAA
>CAESAF010000011.1_pt1 | contig 14849 bp, 10 predicted proteins | sample 7263641 | NCBI WGS metagenome assembly CAESAF01 (sample SAMEA6814064, study PRJEB35770) | uncultured Actinomycetes bacterium | biome: Freshwater; feature: Freshwater reservoir; material: water | place: Czech Republic | collected 2017-05-23 | depth 30m m
AACTATCTCACCGAAACCAAGTGTGACGATTGCCAGATAATCTCCGCGAAGGCGAAGTGCGGGAAGGCCGAGTATCAAACCTGCCAACATGGCAAGGCCTATGCCGATCGGCATAATTTCCCAAGTGTTGAGCGATGTACGTGTACCGAGAATCGCCATCGTGTATGCACCAATTGCGAAGAAGGCGACGTAACCAAGATCGAGGAGCCCAGATTTTCCAACGACGATATTTAGGCCCAACGCCATCAGTACAAACATTCCTACTGGATAGACAAGAACTGCGCCGTAATCGCTAACTGGAGTATCCAGTAGACCAAAGCCCATAAATGGCAGGAGCGCTGCGATACCAACAATTACGGTGGCGATGATCTTTCGCTCTGTAGCGGATGCGTGTTCCCAGAGGTGCGCTCCGACGTCACGGTAATTGCTCTCTTTGAAAGACTCTTTCAGATTTATCATCTTATGCCCTCGTCTGTTGGACTGCTTCACCAAAGATCCCGTTCGGTTTCAAAACCAGAACGAGAACGAGGATGATGAAGACGGTTACGGACTTCCATTCAGTACCAAGCACGGCAGAGGCGTAAACCTCAACCAGGCCAAGTGAAATACCGCCGAAGAAAGCTCCTCTTAGATTTCCAATTCCACCGATAACCGCTGCTGTGAAAGCAGCAAGACCTAAGGTGAAACCAACATTGAACTTTGTGTTTTCGTAGGTGAGAACATAAAAGAATGAGGCCGCACCTGACATTAATCCACCGATTAAAAACGTTGCGGAAATTACTTTATTCAAATCCACGCCCATCAACTTTGATGCATCTTCATTCATAGATACCGCACGAATAGCGCGTCCTAGTCGGCTAAATTTTACAAATCGATCCAAGATCACGAATAGGACCGCCGCGAAAACAATTGTCATCACAGTATCAATCCGGAAGTTAGCTCCTGCTATTTCAAAGAGCGAACTCTTCTCGAGAATTCGAGGGTTAAGAGTTGGTCGTGAATTGGTAATAATGCGCATGAATTCGCTTAAGACAATTGAGATGCCGATCGCTGAAATTAGAGTCGCCAAGCGGTTTGTACCACGCGCACGCAGTCGACGATATGCGACTAGTTCGACAAATACGGCAACGAGGCCAGAGACAATCATCGATCCAACTAGACAGAGTGTAATTGTGAGAATCAATTTGGGCAGTGGTAGCGATTTAGTTCCATCGACATTGCCAAGAAAATCTCTTGAGATAACGATTGTTGCAAAAGTTCCAAACATAAATATTTCAGAGTTCGCAAAGTTGATCATGCGAAGAACTCCGTAGACCATTGTGTAGCCGAGTGAGATAAGAACGTAAATAAATCCGAGGGCGATTCCCGAGAGCGTCAACGACCAGAACTGATCAATCAGCGTATCGAACATCTATATTCTCCCTTTTGCAGACTTTGAAATAGATAATTCTGATAATCAAAGTCGAGCGCTAATGCTTGGAACTCTAACTTAATTCCTTATATGTAGCGAGTACCTTAGGCGCTTAAGGCACCTAAGGTACTCGCTTACAAATCTGCAATCTCTCTATGAGAGTAATTGCATTTGACTGCTGTTTTTCATTTCAAGAGCAGGGCCAGAGCCGCTGCTGATGGAAATTACTTAACAGCGCCTGTGCTTACAACCTTGCCAGATTTAACTTCAAATCCGTTGATGAAGCCAAGAGTTGAATCACCATTTGCGTCGAATGAGATGACGTCTCCGCCAACTCCAGTGAACTGAACGCTCTTGATGTAGGCAAGGATGGTCTCACGTGTCTTGTTTCCAGCCTTGATTGCATCAATGATGATGTTTGCTGCGTCAAATGACTCAGCTGCGTAGACACCTGGCTCAACGCCGAGTGACTCCTTGAACTTTGCAGCTAGATCAGGTGATAGTTCAGCTAGAGGAACAGTTGCTCCAGTAAGGCGAGCGCCTTCTGCAGCTGCACCAGCTAGAACTGCGAACTCTGAGTTAAGTACTCCGTCGCCGCCAGCAAAGATGCCCTTGTATCCACCATCGCGAAGCTGCTTAACAAGAACCGCAGCCTGTGAGTAGTAACCGGTGTAAATAACAACGTTTGCACCCTTTGACTTAATCTTTGCAACTGTTGCAGAGAAGTCAGAAGTATCGTTCTTTGTGCTGTCTGTACCAACAACTACGCTCGCTGGCAAAGATGGAGTTAGGTACTCAACAAGACCTACTGAGTATGCGCTCTGGTCATCAATGATGAAGACCTTTGGAGCTGCGATTCCCTGAACAGCAAGCTTTCCAAGAGCTGGGCCTTGGATCTTATCTGTAGCTGGAATACGGTGGAAAACTGGTCCGCCGAATTCGCCGTCAACTGTTGGGTCTGTCAATGAGACCTTTGTTGCTGAAGGAGAAATAAGTGGCATTCCTGCTTCCTTGTAGTAAGGAAGTGATGCGATTGTTGCGCCTGAGTATGCAGGTCCAACAACTGCAACGATGCTCTTATCGTTTGCGATACCAGGAGCAACGCTAGCTGCAACGGTTCCATCGCCCTGATCATCAGCAGATACAAGTTCAATCTTCTGTTCTGGGTTTGTTGCGTTGTAAAGCTCGATTGCGAACTTAACGGCATTCTGCTCGTCAGTTCCTGTCTGAGCTTCGCCACCGCTTAGTGGACCTTGGTATGCAATCTTGATGGTGTCTGAACCGCCACCACCGATTGTTAACACAACTGCGACTACAGCTGCTGCTACAGCGGCTAGGCCGCCGAGAATCTTCTTATTCATTTGGTGCCTTTCTGTTTTTTGGCATGCGCCCTGGGTCAGGGAGGGATAAAGAGTACTGGGGTCGGGTCACCCCCCACAAGGTTTTCAAGCGAGAAATAAGCGTAGAAAAACTACATTTTGGTTACGAAATCGCGATTTTCTCAGTAATAGAGATTGTTAAAGCTCGCCCGCAGCATCCGGTGAAATGACCGCTTGGGCAACCTCTTTCATTGTCATTCGTCGATCCATGGCCGCGCGCTGGATCCAAGAAAATGCTTCGGGTTCTGCCAAATTTAGCGCTTGCATCAAAATACCTTTAGCGCGGTCGATTAACTTTCGAGTTTCCAATCGCTCGTGAAGATCAGCGACTTCATCGGCAAGGGTTCGCATCTGCAAGTGTCTACTAATAGCAATTTCAATTGCAGGAACCAAATCGCCAATTGAAAATGGCTTTACTACATATGCCATTACGCCGGCATCCCTGGCTCGTTCTACTAACTCGCGTTGTGAGAAAGCGGTCAACATCAAAACAGGTGCGATCGAAATAATCTTTTCCGCTGCTGAAATTCCATCAAGCACGGGCATCTTTACATCAAGAATTGCTAAATCAGGTTTATGCAATTGCGCTAACTCAATTGCTTGTGCGCCATCGGATGCTTCGGCTACGACTTCGTAGCCAGCTTCTGCCAACATTTCAATTAAATCCATTCGGATTAGAGCTTCATCTTCAGCAACCAGAATTCTTATCCGGTTTGGCGCAGCCGGTTTTGATTTATCCATTTTTCATACCCATGTGCCTCGAGTCGGATTCGAACCGACACTATGCAGTGTTTGAGACTGCCCTCTCTACCGTTGGAGTACCGAGGCCTACTTACTAATCCCTACAGATTGTTTCTGGGTAAATCTTAACGGTAAGCAGGAGCCGCGCCACCCACTGCATCACCTACGCGGTGAACGCGCATTGCATTGGTTGAGCCTGGGATTCCTGGTGGAGAACCTGCAACGATTACGACTAACTCGCCTTCTTTGCAGCGCTTGGAGTTAATTAACAAGGTATCGGCTTGCATAACCATTTCATCGGTGTGCTTAACCATCGGAGTTAATTCTGGTTCAACTCCCCAATCCAATGCCATCCGGTTATAGGTTCCAACTTCGGGTGTGAATGCCAAGATCGGGATAGGTGAACGAAGACGCGCGGTACGACGAGCGGAGTCCCCAGATTGAGTAAAGGTCACTAAGTATTTAGCGCCAACGATTGCGCCAACTTCAGTTGCCGCTTTTGTGATTGCCCCGCCTTTAGTTTTTGGCGTTGATTTCATCGGGCGAATCATGTCCATTCCGCCTTCTTCTGTGTGCGTAATAATGCGCGCCATTGTCTGGACTGCTTCAATCGCAAAAGCTCCAACCGAAGTTTCACCGGATAACATCAAGGCATCTGCGCCATCTAGAACTGCATTGGCGCAGTCTGTGGCTTCGGCGCGAGTTGGACGAGAATTTGTAATCATCGAATCAAGCATCTGAGTTGCGACAATTACAGGCTTGGCAGCTTCGCGGGCTAACTGGATGCAATGCTTTTGAACTAGCGGCACTTCTTCAATTGGAAGCTCTACACCTAAATCTCCACGTGCAACCATAATCCCATCAAAGGCGTTAACTATCTCTTGCAAATTCGCTACAGCTTGTGGCTTCTCAATTTTGGCGATTACCGGAATTCGTATACCGACCTCATCCATAATTCGGTGCACATCTAAAATGTCATCAGCGCTACGAACAAATGAGAGCGCAATAAAATCCGCCCCAGCATTTAAGCCCCAACGAAGATCATCCATATCTTTTTCTGAAAGTGCAGGTACTGAAACTGCGACACCGGGTAAGTTGATTCCTTTATTGTTACTGACTGCGCCAGGTTCAATTACTTTGGTTACTACATCATTTCCTTTAACTTCAATAACTTCGACGGTGACTTTTCCATCATCTATCAAGATGCGGTCGCCAGCCTTACAGTCACCAGGTAAACCTTTATATGTAGTACCGACTCGCTCTTTACTTCCTTCAACATCATCGGTGGTAATTGTGAAAATATCGCCACGCGCTAATTCGTGAGGGCCTGCTTTGAAGCGAGCTAATCGAATCTTCGGGCCTTGTAGATCAACCAGGATTGCAACCGGTACGCCAGCTTCTTTAGCAGCTTGGCGCACTTGGTCCAAGCGGGCTTGATGTTCGGGATAGCCACCATGCGAAAGATTCAGGCGCGCCATATTCATTCCGGCATCGATTAGCTCACGGACTTTTTCGGGAGATTCAACCGCTGGACCCATTGTGCAAACAATTTTCGCGCGACGCATGTGGCTACCTTATCTAATCGATTTCGCTACTGGATAGTTAAATCAAATGTGGGAAGTTAATTTAAGTGGGATTAACCACTTAAACCATTAAAGAACGATCAGTTGGCTCAATAGGTGCAGGTAATTGGGTTTCACCCTCGAGGTACTTATCTACTCCAGCTGCAGCGCTGCGGCCTTCGGCAATTGCCCAAACGATCAGTGACTGACCGCGTCCGGCATCGCCTGCTACAAATATTCCTTCAACTGTGCTCTGATAATTTTCATCGCGCTTAATATTTCCGCGATCATCGAGTTCAACCTCAAGCTGATCCAAGATCTCTGACTTTTCAGGTCCAGTAAAGCCCATTGCTAAGAAGACAAAATCCGCAGGAATCTCTTTCTCGGTTCCAGGCACTGGCTCGAATTTGCCATTAGCAAATTTTGTTTCGACAATCTTCAGCGCCTTTAGATTTCCTTGGCCATCACCAATGAACTCTTCTGTGCTTACTGCGAAAACTCGATTATCTAATTCTTCGTGCGCAGATGAGACGCGATAAATCATTGGATAAGTTGGCCAAGGTTGACCGCTTGGACGCTCTTCGGTTGGGCGAGGCATAATTTCCAATTGCGTAACGCTGGCAGCTCCTTGACGCACAGATGTTCCTAGGCAATCTGCGCCGGTATCTCCCCCGCCAAGAATGACAACGTGTTTTCCAGCAACGTTGATATCTGGATTTACAACTTCACCAAGTGCTTGCTTGTTGCCCCATGGGAGAAATTCCATTGCTTGATAAACGCCTTTATTCTCGCGTCCCTTGATTGGAAGATCACGCCATTGCGTCGCGCCAACTGCTATGACGATTGCATCATATTTTCGCCGCAAATCTGCGCCAGTTATTTCAACGCCGACATTTACTCCAGGACGAAAACGAGTTCCTTCTTTCTCCATCTGATTTAGCCGGCGATCAAGAACGCTCTTTTCCATCTTGAATTCGGGGATTCCATATCGAAGTAGGCCACCAATTTTATCGGCGCGTTCATAAACTGCGACTGTATGGCCGGCGCGAGTTAACTGTTGAGCCGCGGCCAAACCTGCTGGGCCAGATCCAATTACTGCAACGGTCTTTCCTGTTAAACGATCCGGTGGTGTTGGTTTTACATTTCCAGCTCCAAAGGCTTCTTCAATAGTGCGCAGTTCGACCTGCTTAATGGTTACGGCATCTGCGTTTATTCCGACTACGCAGGCAGTTTCGCAAGGCGCAGGACACAAGCGGCCAGTGAATTCTGGAAAGTTGTTGGTGGCATGTAAACGCGCCATTGCTTCTTCTTTATCTCCACGCCACATTAAGTCATTCCACTCTGGAATTAAATTTCCAAGTGGACAACCCTGGTGACAGAAAGGAATTCCACAATCCATGCAGCGTCCGGCTTGCTTTTGTAGGTGCTCCATACTCTGTGGTTCATAAACTTCATGCCAATCTTTAATGCGCACATCGACAGGACGCCGCTTTGGCATTTCACGTGGAGTAGTTAAAAAACCTTTTGGATCAGCCATTAGCTGCAACCTCCATTACATATTGATCAACTGGAAGACCATCTTTTGTTGCTCTTTCAATCGCGGCAAGTACTCGTGCATAATCGCGCGGCATAATTAAAGAGATTCGATTTACCGCAACGCTCCAGTCTTTAAGCAACTCGGCGGCTACTTCAGATCCAGTTTCGGCATGGAAAGATGAAATAATCGATTTAAGGATCTCTTTCTGATCCTCGGGGATGGCCAAGATATCCACCATCTCGGTATTGACCTGTGCTGGATTTAGATCAAGCACAAAGGCGCGACCGCCAGACATTCCCGCTGCAAAGTTGCGACCGGTGCGTCCCAAAATTACGACGGTGCCGCCAGTCATATATTCGCAACCGTGATCGCCAACGCCTTCGACAACTGCGGTAGCGCCTGAGTTGCGAACGCAGAATCTTTCACCAACAAGCCCGCGTATGAAAATTTCTCCAGAGGTAGCGCCATATCCAATTACGTTGCCCGCGATAACATTCTCGTGAGATTTAAAAGTTGCCCGTTCATCAGGTCGAACTATTACCCGACCGCCTGATATTCCCTTGCCGACATAATCATTGCTATCTCCGTAAAGTCGAATAGCGATTCCGCGCGGCAGAAATGCTCCTAGCGACTGTCCAGCCGATCCGTGCAAAGTTACATCAATTGTTCCAACTGGAAGTCCTTCTGCGCCAAATCGACGAGTCACTTCTGCGCCTAACATTGTGCCGACCGTGCGATTAACGTTACGGACAGGCAGATCAATGCGAACTTCTTCGCGCTTTTCAAGTGCAGCAGATGCAAGTGTGATTAATTGATTATCCAACGCTGCAGCCAAACCATGATCTTGCGCGGTTGTGCTATGCAGTGGTGAATCAACATCAGGACGAACTAATAGCGGAGCCAGATCCAGTCCGCTGGCCTTCCAGTGGTTTACCGCATCGCGCGTGTCAAGAAATTCGACGTGACCTATCGCTTCTTGCAAAGTACGGAATCCTAGTTTTGCAAGAATTTCACGGACTTCTTCAGCAATGTACTCAAAGAATGTTTCTACGAATTCCGGCTTACCAGTGAAGCGCTTTCGCAACTCAGGGTTTTGTGTGGCAACACCGACCGGACAAGTATCTAGATGACAGACACGCATCATTACACAACCAGAGACGACTAGTGGCGCAGTCGCAAATCCATACTCTTCGGCGCCTAAGAGCGCAGCGATTACAACATCGCGACCAGTCTTTAATTGGCCATCTGCTTGAACAACTATGCGATCGCGTAGTCCATTAAGAAGAAGTGTTTGTTGTGTTTCCGCTAAACCAAGTTCCCAAGGCGCTCCGGCATGCTTAAGAGAAGTAAGAGGTGACGCGCCAGTACCGCCATCGTGTCCTGAGATAAGGACAACATCTGCGTGGGCTTTCGAAACTCCGGCGGCGACCGTTCCGACGCCAACTTCTGCGACCAACTTAACGTGAATACGCGCATTCTTATTTGCGTTCTTCAAATCGTGAATAAGTTGCGCAAGGTCTTCAATTGAGTAAATATCGTGGTGAGGTGGTGGTGAAATAAGTCCAACGCCTGGTGTTGAGTAACGAACTTTTGCAATCCACGGATAGACCTTGTTTCCGGGCAGTTGTCCACCTTCGCCTGGTTTAGCGCCTTGCGCAATTTTAATTTGAATATCATCGGCATTTACTAAGTAATCACTTGTCACGCCGAAGCGGCCGCTTGCTACTTGCTTAATTGAGCTGCGCTTGGAATCACCATTTGCCATAGGAATAAATCGGCTTGGATCTTCGCCACCTTCACCAGTGTTTGATTTTGCACCGAGACGGTTCATTGCAATCGCGAGAGTTTCGTGTACTTCCTGTGAAACAGACCCATAAGACATTGCGCCAGTTGAGAAACGCTTTACGATCTCAGAAATTGGTTCTACTTCATCAATAGATATTGCGGCACGCTCCCCCTCTTTAAAGGAGAAAAGTCCGCGAAGCGTCATTAACTCTTTGCTCTGCCCATCAACTTTGCTGGTGTATCTCTTGAAGATGTCATAGCGCTTTGAGCGAGTCGAGTGCTGCAAAGTAAATACCGTCTCAGGATTAAATAAGTGTGGTTCGCCATCTCGACGCCATTGGTATTCTCCGCCGATTGGAAGGCGCTTTGTTCCGGGGATCTCTCCTCCGACAGGGTATGCAATGTGATGGCGCGCAATTGTTTCTTCAGCAATAACATCCAAGCTAATTCCGCCCAGGCGCGAGGTTGTGCCAACAAAGTATTCATCGACTACTTCTTGTGAAAGCCCGATTGCTTCGAAGACTTGGGCGCCGGTATATGAGGCGATAGTTGAAATACCCATCTTTGACATCACCTTCAAGACGCCTTTACCTAGGCTCTTGATTACATTTCGAACTGCTTTCTCTGGAGTGATTCCAGTGATGACGCCTTGCAGAACTAAATCTTCAGCTGATTCCATCGCTAAGTAAGGATTAACGGCAGCGGCTCCGTAGCCGATTAAAAGTGCAACGTGATGAACTTCGCGGACATCGCCTGCTTCAACGACAAGTCCAACTTTGGTACGTGTCTTTTCACGAATTAAATGGTGATGAACGGCGGCGGTTAGCAGAAGCGAAGGAATCGGCGTATCTTCAGCGTCGCCATTGCGATCGGAAAGAACAATAATTCGCGCACCTGCAGCGATGGCATCAGATACTTCAATTTTAATTTCTTCTAGGCGAGTATGCAGCGTATTTCCATCACCTGTTACTGGGAAAAGTCCGCGAACGACGTAGCTCTCTAACCCTGGGTAGTCGCCATCGGCGTTGACGTGAATAATCTTGGCAAGTTCATCGTTATCTATGACCGGAAAGGCTAAGGAAATTTGTCGGCAAGATGCCGGACCTGGATCCAGGAGATTGTGCTCGGGGCCGATAGATCCGCCAAGACTTGTGACAAGTTCTTCGCGAATGGCATCTAGTGGAGGATTTGTAACTTGCGCAAAGAGTTGTGAAAAATAATCAAAGAGCAGTCGAGGCTTTTCGGAGAGCGCTGCAATAGGAGTATCCGTTCCCATTGAACCTAGCGCTTCCATTCCATTCTTAGCCATTGGCGTAAGCAAGATACGAATTTCTTCTTCGGTATATCCAAAGGCACGTTGACGACGTACCACCGATGAGTGTGGGTAAACGATATGTTCGCGCGACGGAAGATCACTCAACTTCATCATTCCTGCGTGTAGCCATTCACCGTAAGGAGCGCTATCAGCTAGCGAATCCTTGATTTCATCATCTTCAATGATGCGACCAGCTTCGATATCAACTAAGAACATCTTTCCTGGTTGCAGACGACCTTTGCGGACAATCTTTTCTGCTGGGAAATCTAAAACTCCAACTTCGGATGCAAGAACAACTAAGCCATCATCTGTTACCCAAAAACGAGATGGTCGAAGTCCGTTGCGGTCTAAAACGGCTCCTACTTGATGTCCGTCGGTAAATGTCACACAAGCTGGACCGTCCCATGGCTCCATCAAAGATGAATGGAAGGCATAAAAATCACGGCGCTTCTGCGACATAGTGGCGTGGTTCTCCCACGCTTCTGGAATCATCATCAAAACTGCGTGAGGTAACGAGCGACCACCTAGGTATAGCAACTCTAGGACTTCATCAAAGGATGCGGAATCGCTTCCAGACATTTCAACTATCGGAAATAGGCGACTTAAATCTCCAGGAATTAACTCACTTGCAAGAAGTGATTCGCGCGCGCGCATCCAGTTGCGATTTCCTTTAACGGTATTGATTTCTCCGTTGTGAGCGATAAAGCGATAAGGGTGCGCAAGCGGCCAAGAAGGGAAGGTATTTGTAGAAAAACGTGAGTGAACAAGTGCCAATGGAGAGACAACTCGCTGATCGCTTAAATCAGGGAAAAACTCTTCTAGTTGCCCAGTAGTGAGCATTCCCTTATAGACGATTGTCTGCGAAGAAAGAGATGGGAAGTAAAGATCTAATGAGTGCTCAGCGCGCTTGCGCAAGCAGAAAGCCAAGCGATCGAGGGCAATACCTGATTCGTTATTCATTCCAGAAATAAAGAGTTGCTCAAACTTTGGCATAACTGAAACTGCGGTATTTCCAAGAGATTTTGAATTAATTGGAAGTTCGCGCCAGCCCAAAACGTTTAAGCCTTCTTCTTTTGCGATCTTAGTGATTTCACTACGAACTTCCGAACCTTGCGCAACAAATGCGATTCCAGTTGCATATGTGCCCGCTGGAGGAAGATCAAATGGAACTACTGCGCGGAAGAAAGTATCTGGTACGCGAATTAGAATTCCGGCGCCATCGCCACTGTCTGGTTCTGCGCCGGATGCGCCTCGATGTTCTAGATTGCGTAATGCGGTAAGTGCCTTTTCAACAATTTCGTGTGTTGCTATTTTATTTAGGGTGGCCACCATTGCAACACCGCATGCATCATGCTCGTTGGCTGGGTCGTAAAGACCAAGACGTGCTGGGTAATTTGATGGAAGGGCCATCTCATTCACACTCCTGTTGTCCACGCTTACAAAATCTGGTGGGACAACATTGGCCCGTAATCACCTACGACGCGGTCGCAGGTAAGGCAAAAGGGTAGCAAGGTTTGGCGCAAATTGGCACGCCCAAGAAGAGTGAGGGCTTTAAATCCCGCTCACATGGAGAAGTTGGCCAATACCTGCGGTGATCGCCATACCAATGCAGCCGCCGAGAATTACTCGAAGAGTTGGGGCGAGAAGCTTTGAACCTGCTGTTTTGGCGCTGATAATTCCGGTGAAGATCAATCCGATAATGGTGAAACCCACGATGCTCAGAGCCACCGATTGGGTAGTCGGAGCGAAGGCTCCAAGAAACGGAATTAAACCGCCTGAAGTAAATGCAGCAGCAGATGCAATTGCCGCTTGTACTGGTCGGGCTTTAGTGTGCGGGTGCTGTCCCAATTCATCGCGTAGATGAGCTTCCAGTGGATCGCGGGCATGCATCGCAGTAGCAACTTCCAACGCTAATTCTGGAGATAGCCCGCGGTTAATATAAATTTCTTGCAATTCCAATAACTCTGACTCGGGATCTACGGCCAAGTGTTCTATTTCAAGCAGTCGATCCGATTCTTCAATATCGTTCTGAGAGCGCACAGAAACATATTCGCCAACTGCCATAGACATTGCACCAGCAACAATTCCTGCGACTCCTGCAGTAACTAAAAATGCTTGCGCATCGGTTCCGCCGGCCTTTGCCGCGGTTACGCCAATCATCAAAGAAGCGGTAGAAACCAAACCATCATTTGCGCCTAATACGGCAGCGCGCAACCACCCCGCTCGATGGGTGCGGTGATGGAGGTTTCGTTGATAGACATCTTCAAGTGCCATAACTAGAGCCTACCCGATCGGCTTTAAAAGCTTGGTTAAAACTGGACCTTCTTCTTATCTTGATTTCTATAGAAAAGAACTAGCCCCAGGATGAATATGGATGCACTAGTCCATTGATTTACCCTAAGCCCGAGAATATTGTGCGCTTCATCGATGCGGACGGCTTCGATAAAGAATCGTGCCGCCGAATATCCAGCAATATATATAAAAAAGGTTGATCCTTCTCTCCATTTGCCCCCATATTTAATTAGCAACGCGGCGAGAATCGTTGTACAAATTGCTTCATATAAAAATGTGGGGTGAAAAGTTTCAAATAGCCCATAACCCCGAGGTCTGAACTTGTAAGGAATTTCCAGCGCCCACCAACTATCTAGCGGTCTGCCAAATAATTCGGCGTTGAACCAATTTCCAAAACGTCCGATTGCTTGCGCCAATAAAATGCCTGGAGCTAGTGCATCTAAAAAGACACGGAAAGATGGCAAAGGCCTCTCTTTTGCGATGCGGCGATAGCTAATTAGCGCGCCAAGAACCCCGAGGGCGATCGCTCCCCAAATTCCCAAACCGCCTTGCCAGATTTTTAGAATTGCCAACGGGCTTCCACCGCTACCAAAATACAACTCAGGCGTTGTGAGTACGTGATACAGGCGTCCGCCAATAATGCCGGCGGGAACTGCAATTACCGCCACCTCGGATACAACTCCAGTTAAATCCAAGCCTGCGCAATCTCCGTAATTGCGCAATCGTCGATCACCTAACCAGATGGCGACTGCGATTCCAGCAATTATACAAAGAGCATAAACATGGAAATTAAAAGGACCGATAGCGATCTGCGACAGAGTCGGAGTCGGTATCGAACTTCGCATCTTTAAGCTTTAGAAACAGCGAGCATAAACTCGGCAAGACTGTTGTAAGCAACGTTGCGATCGATCTCTTTGCCATTAATAAACACTGTAGGAGTGGAATTAATGTTGCGCTCAGCGCCTTCGTTGGCCACATTCACAACCCAGTCTTTATATTCATTATTGGCCACGCACTTGTCGTAGTCCTTGCTCTGAATTCCCAAACCAAGGCTCAGGGTTGTGAAGTAACCAGAAGTCCAAGCTCCAGAATTTTCAGCTGGTTGGTTTGCATAGAGCAATTTATGGAATTGAATGAACTTGCCTTGATCTGCAGCGCACCCTGAGGCGTTAGCGGCTAATTGAGATTCTGGGCCCAAGAAGGAAAGCGGGTGGTATGCCACCTTCGCTTTCTTAGTGTTAATGAGATCTTCAACGTAATCACCAACTATAGTTTCAAAGCGCTGACAGGCCGGGCATTGGAAATCTTCGTAAATTTCAATGAACGGAACGTCTTGCAATTCCTTGTTAAAGACCATTCCATAACCATCTTCCACAGAAACGCTCGATGGAACAGCCGCATCTGTGTTGGTCTTTTTAGATAGAAGCGTTGGAACTAACATAATTAGAACAACTCCAAGAACTACGGCGATAACGAGGTTGCGCGTGAAATTATCTTTGCCACCCTTTGGATTCTTTGCCTGCGCCATTTTTATGCCACTTCTTCCTGTGAGGATTTACTGTTCTGATTCTTATCCAATGAAAACTTGGTTGAAGGGTAGCGAATTAAATAGGCGGCGAGAAATACCAGCCCCGCATCCCTGAGAATTTCCTGCAAATACTTGGTCTCACCGGGGGCAACTGCGCCTCCCCCGCCAAAGCAACCGCAATCGATATTTAGGCCTCGAACCCAAGCTTGCGAGATAGCAATAATAAAGATGAACATTGTGAATCCACCTAGAGCAGCCATAAACCGAGTCAAAGATCCTAAAATTAAAAGTGCGCCGATAACAATCTCCACAAACGGAAGAATTAAACCCAACATGTTGGCAACTGATATTGGGAGCATTTCATATGCGCGAACAGCCATTTGAGATTTATCAGGTGTGCCTATTTTTAAATATCCGGCCGCAAATAGAACGCCTCCCAAAATAAGGCGTGCAGCAAGACCTAACCAAGGTTGCAGATTCACGAACTTTTCTTTCATCGACCTTCACGTACTCCCTTGGCTAACTCGCGCGCTAATTCCGTTACAGCTTTTAGACCTTCTTCTTCACTTGAAGCTTCTTGGATCACTTTGATAAATGCCGAACCGACAATTACTCCATCGGCGTAGGCCGCAACGCCCTTTGCTTGTTCGCGAGTTGATACACCTAAACCAACAGCGATTGGAAGTTCGGTTGTTTTGCGGATTCGCGCAACTAGATCTGCAGCCCCTGATGAAACTGACGATCGCGCTCCTGTTACTCCCATTAAAGATGCAGCGTAAACAAATCCTCCACATTTAGAAGTTACCTGTGTTAATCGAGCATCTTTTGTACTGGGGGCTACGACATAAATTGGATTGATCATAGAATCTTTCGTTGCGCTAAGCCAACCGCCCGACTCTTCGATCGTTAAATCTGGCGTTATGACACCCGATCCGCCATTTGAGGCGATCGCTGCAGCAAAATCGTTTACTCCAAAACGTTCAATTGGATTCCAGTAAGTCATCACCACGGCAGGTACAGATGCGCTGGCAACCTTTAACGCATCTAAAACCTCTGCTGCGCCAGTTCCGTTTGCAAGAGATGTGACCGCCGCTGCTTGAATAGTTGGTCCATCCATAACGGGATCGCTATATGGATAACCAATTTCAATTGCATCTACTCCCCCAGCGATGAAGGCAGCGATTACACGATGGCATCCGGCTTGCGATGGAAATCCTGCTGGAATATAGGCGATAAGTGCGGCGCGATTTTCAGCGCGAACTTTTGCAAAGAGTTGATCTAAGGCGGTCATTAATCGAG
>CAESAF010000012.1_pt1 | contig 14042 bp, 14 predicted proteins | sample 7263641 | NCBI WGS metagenome assembly CAESAF01 (sample SAMEA6814064, study PRJEB35770) | uncultured Actinomycetes bacterium | biome: Freshwater; feature: Freshwater reservoir; material: water | place: Czech Republic | collected 2017-05-23 | depth 30m m
GCCTCTGATATCGAAAAATTAATCATCGACAAGCAAGCGCCACTGATCGCCGGTGTCGTGCTAAAACGTGACGGTTCTCCGGTCAATGCATCTGTCATGTATAGCTCTGAATCAGGGGCGATTAGTACTTACGTAAAACGTGGTTTAACTCCTTTTGGAGAATATATGCCACTTCGCAGCCTCGCCGAGATCATTTCCCCTTACGCATCTAGCGTCGTTGATTTTAAGGCAGGCGATAAGTTAGTTACTCATCGAGTCGGTGACGCTATCTTGGGACCGATAATCTGTTATGAAATTATAAATGATCGCCTTGTTTCCGAAATGAGCCTTAACTCTGAAGCTTTGATTGTCCAGACCAACAGCGCAACTTTTTCCGATACCGCCGAAAGTCGACAGCAATTGGCGATTACTCGAATTAGAGCAATTGAGCAATCAAGAGAGATATTAAGTGTTTCAACTATTGGTATATCGGCATTTATTGACAATAGCGGAAAAGTGAAATCTCAAACGAGCGAAAATGTTCAGAGCGCATTAACGGGAAGTTTAACGCTCAGTGATCATGTAACCATGCAAAACAAATGGGGGAACGCTCTTAAATTATTGATACTCTCTTTTTTCTTACTTTTTGGGTTGCGAAATATGCGGAATCGGAAATCAGTATGAGAAATTACGTTATTTTGATTCCTACCTATAACGAGTCATCTTCGATCACAGATCAACTTAAGAAATTAGAGTTGTTCCGAGCAACGAATACGTATGAAATCAGCGCTTTAGTAATTGACGATAATTCCCCAGATCTCACTGCGGATATAGTCGACAATTTGCAGCTTCCTTGGGTGCAGGTTCTTCGTCGCCCGTCGAAACAGGGTTTAGGCGCGGCTTATCGCGCTGGACTCTCACAAGTTCTAGCCAATGGCTCATATACGCACGTCATAACAATGGATGCCGATGGTTCACATCGCATTGAGGATTTATCCGAGATGATTTGCGCAATTACACCCGGTAAATCAATTACCTTGGGAACACGTTGGATGTCAGGCGGAAGCGTCGTAAATTGGCCGAAATCGCGTCAATTGATATCCAAAACAGGTACGAGATATGCAAAGTTTGCACTTGGTTTGAATCTGGATGATTTAACTGGCGGATATCGAATCTATAGCGTTGAGTTGTTAAATGCGTTAAATCTTAAAGATATGCAGGCAACTGGATATTGTTTTCAAATTGAAATGGCAATGGCGGCTCATCTAGCTGGCGCAGTTGCAACGCAGGTTCCAATTACCTTTGTGGAGCGCAGCAATGGAGTTTCTAAGATGACCAAAGCCATTGTGCTGGAGGCGTTAATCGAGATAACCCGTTGGGGTCTTTCACGCAGGTTTAGGGCTAACGCCGATAAGTTACATTATGTTAAGTAACCTTAAATTGGCCCATCCCCGCAGGCGATTGCCTCGAGAATCAGGAGCTGTAGGCCTCTATAGGAAGGCAAGAACAGACCAAATTACGATCTCCGTGCGCGCCATCGATGCGAGAAACAGGCGGCCAGTACTTCATTCGGGAACCTATCGATTCACCCGCTACCAAGCCATCTAGCGCCACAGGAAAAGCGCCTTTCTCGCGACTGTACTTACGATCCCATTGGCTGGAGATCACCGTTTGCGCGGTATGTGGTGCGTGATGCAGAGGCGAATCTTCGATACTGGTCTTGCCATCAATAACATCTTGTATTTCGGCGCGGATCGAAACCATCGCATCTATAAATCGATGAATTTCGGAGATGCTCTCTGACTCAGTTGGCTCAATCATCAAAGTTCCTGCAACTGGAAAGGACATCGTAGGTGCGTGGAAGCCGTAATCCATAAGCCGCTTTGCAATGTCATCAACGCTTACACCGGATTCTTTGGTAAGTCCTCGAATATCAAGGATGCACTCGTGCGCAACTCTTCCATTTTCGCCGGTGTAGAGAACTGGATATGCGTCTTTAAGTCGTGCTGCGATGTAATTTGCCGAAAGAATCGCCACTTGTGTCGAGTGAGTTAAACCTTCTCCCCCTAACAGGCGAATGTAGGCCCAAGAAATCGGCAAAATACTTGCCGAACCAAAGGGAGCTCCAGATATCGGACCAGGACCCGTCTCAGGACCGGCAGTTGCATCCATCGGGTGATTAGGAAGAAAGGGCGCTAAATGTTGGCGCGCAATTACGGGTCCAACGCCTGGTCCTCCCCCTCCATGAGGGATCGCAAAAGTCTTATGAAGATTTAAATGCGAAACATCGGCGCCGAATTTTCCAGGTTGAGACAGACCGACCAGAGCATTCAAATTTGCTCCATCAACGTAAACCTGACCACCTGCATCGTGGATCAATGCGCAGATTTCAGATACCGCCGTTTCAAAAACACCATGTGTTGATGGGTAAGTGATCATTAGCGCCGCTAGTTCACTGCTGTGATCGGCAATCTTCGCTTTGATATCTGCAATCGAAACGTTCCCATTTTCATCACATTCAATTACTACAACCTTCATTCCAGCCATAACGGCTGATGCGGCGTTAGTACCGTGGGCACTCGATGGAATCAAACAGATTTTGCGCCCGTGATCCCCGCGGGAATCGTGATAGTTGCGAATTGCAAGTAGTCCTGCAAACTCACCTTGACTGCCAGCGTTAGGTTGTAAAGAAACTGCGTCGTAACCGGTGATTGCTACCAACCAGTCCGATAGTTGCTTGATTAATTTACGAGAACCAAGGGTCTGATCATTTGGTGCAAATGGATGCAGTGAGGAGAACTCTGGCCAAGTGACCGCTTCCATCTCGGTGACCGAGTTCAGTTTCATTGTGCAAGAGCCCAGAGGAATCATGGTGCGATCTAAAGCTAAATCTTTATCGGCTAAATTGCGCAAGTACCGCATCATTGCAGTCTCGCTATGGTTTGTATTAAATACCGGATGAGTAAGGAAGGCGCTGGTTCGCTTGAACTTATCGGGAATTTGGGCAGCAGGAGTATCCACTAATCCTAGAATCTCGAGTACATCTGCGAAAGTTTTCTCAGTAGTCTCTTCATCAAAGGATACTCGAATCTCTGTCTTGCTTACTCTGGCAAAGTTAATACCTTTTGCAACTGCCTTTCTATGAATTTCATCTGCGTTAGTAACGAATATATGAACTGTGTCAAAGACAACATCTTGGTGATTACCGTTGGCTGCGTGTAAACGAGCCGCATAGTTATTGACCCTTTGTGCAATACGGCGTAAACCAGCTGGTCCGTGCCACATCGCGTAAAACGCGCTCATATTTGCAAGTAACACCTGCGCGGTGCAAATGTTGGAAGTTGCTTTGTCGCGACGGATATGTTGTTCGCGCGTTTGAAGTGCAAGACGAAATGCCGGTTTACCCGTTGCATCAATACTTTGACCTACTAGCCGTCCCGGCATTGAACGTTCTAATCCGCTGCGAACGGCAAGAAAACCTGCATGTGGTCCGCCAAATCCCATCGGTACACCGAAACGTTGAGAAGTTCCTACCGCAATATCTGCGCCCCACTCCCCCGGTGCTTTAAGTAAAGTCAGGGCTAAGAGATCAGTTGCTGTGATAACTAGAGCGCCACGTGAATGCGCATATTCTGCAAAACTCGTGTAATCAATAACAGTTCCGGTTGTATCGGGATATTGCAACAGCGCGCCAAAGAATTCACCATCAAAGCCATCACGAACTACGTGCCCTGAATCTACTTCCACAACTTTGATGCCCAATGGCTTTGCACGAGTTAGAACTACCGCTTTGGTCTGGGGATGCACGTGCTCTTCGATAAGGAAGACCGCTTCATCACCGAGGTTCGACGCTCGTCGAGCAAGAGTCATGGCCTCAGCTGCCGCTGTACTTTCATCGAGCATTGAAGCATTAGAAATTTTGAGGCCGGTTAACTCACAAATCATCGTTTGAAAAGCAAAGAGCGCCTCAAGGCGTCCTTGCGAAATCTCTGGTTGGTAAGGTGTGTAAGCGGTATACCAGGCTGGATTCTCCAAAACATTTCGCTTAATTACCGGTGGAACAATAGTGCCGTAATAACCAGTACCAATTAGTGAACGAAAAACTTTATTTTCAGAAGCGATCGAACGCAGTTGAGCGATAACTTCTACTTCACTTCTTGGCGCATCCAGTACTTCAGAGAGTTCAGTGGCGATACGAATATTTTCTGGGACAACATCTTGGATAAACGCCTGCATCTCGTTATAGCCGAGCGCCCGCAACATCTCTTTTTCATCGGTGGAAGTGGGACCAATATGGCGAGTTGAAAACTTTTCGCTCTCAAAACTCATTTGCGCTCCCCTAGTTTGTTCAAGGGGAAGATCCCCTATTTAGTTACCGTAGGGGAAGAATAAGTGTATTAAGCGCCTTTCGCCTTGCGACGTAAAGAAAGCTCGTCGTTACTTTCAACACCTGCAGGATGAACCGTCTCTCCATTGATCTCACCTTGCAGCGTTGCGAGAGAACCCTCAACCTCATGCCAAACTTTACCCACTGCGATACCGAATACGCCTTGACCGCCTTGAAGAAGATCGACGATCTCATCAGCACTCGCGCATTCATAAATTGAAGCGCCATCGCTCATCAGAGTAATGCTCTCCAACTCAGTAACTCCGCGACTGCGCAAATGAGTGACAGCTGTTCGAATATTTTGCAGTGAAATTCCGGCATCCAATAAACGTTTAACAATTTTTAAAACCAAGATATCTCGGAAACCGTATAGTCGTGCAGTTCCTGAGCCACTTGCAGTTCGAACGCTAGGTTCAAGCAACCCGGTGCGAGCCCAATAATCTAATTGGCGATATGAAATTCCTGCAGCAGAACAAGCAGTCGCACCGCGATAGCCGATTTCATTCTGTTGATCTGGCGTAACTGGGGAGGTCACGTTTGCTCGATTCTCTAGAGGAAGATGGAGGAAGTTGGTTGAGTATCTCGACTTATAGGTAAAGGCTACGAGCAGTTAGAGCTTGGAACAATGACCGACACGGGGCAAACCTCAAGTAGAGAGTGAGACTTCCGCTGGGCTAACCGGCAAAGTCTTCTGGGTTGATCTGATCGAGGAACTCACGGAAACGCTCAAGTTCAACATCTGAACCGCCTCCCCCTGAACCCTGAGATATCTCAATATCCCCGAGCAGACGTTCTGGAATATCTATACCAACTTCGTCAAGCAGGTCCGAGTCAGCGAGGATATTGCTCTTGGTCCTGAGGGCAATTGCTATTGCATCAGATGGACGAGCGCTTATCTTTAAGACGGTACCGCTATCGGTGCGGACCTGAATCTCGGCGTAGAAAATGCCATCTTTGAGGGAGACCACCTGAACGGCCGTCATCGTCAGATCGGCGGCTTCAAGAATATTGGAAATCAGATCATGGGTTAGCGGGCGCTGTGCCACCATCCCTTGTTGAGCAAAAGCGATCGCGGTCGCCTCAACTGCCCCAACCCAAATTGGTAGAAACCTAGAGCCATCAACTTCCTTAAGAAGGACTATCGGCTGATTAGATGGCATCTCAATGCGAACGCCGACGACCTCCATATTTACCATCATTTAAAAAGTACCTAATCTGATTTAAGAGATTAGCGGGGACGGTTTAGACCGGCGCGCACCAAAGATGCGTGCAAGCGAACCGAAAGTGAAGCGATCTGCTTTTGAACTTCTTCAGCGCGAGCCTTCGAATCGGCGCTCTTCTGGCGATTAATCGGAGTTATAACTTGTTCAATCAACCCGATCTCACGATCTGCCGCTGATTTAAATGAGCGAAGGTGTCTCGCCTCAATTCCAAAACTTGCCATTTCAGCAACTGCGGTAGCAACAGCTAGCGCATCGTTGTCGTAATGACGGCCGCGAAGTGCGATAAATCCGAAAGATTCAAGTTCAACCAACTGTGCATCCTTTAATCCACTTGCCTTCAAAAGTTCTTCGCGGGATAGGCGCAGATCTGAAGATGCTCCAAAAGATTCCGGAGAAGAATCGCCATCAATTGTGGCAAGAGTCGGACGAGGTGTTGCAACTCCCCCGTTAGCGGCTGGTTCTAGACCACGATCTAGGGCTTCAAGATTCTCTTTGATAACGCGAAGCGGGAGATATTGATCTCGCTGCAGAAGCAATACGTAGCGGAGGCGATCAAGATCTACTGCGGTGAATTTGCGATAACCAGATGGCGTGCGTTGCGGCTCAATTAATCCTTCAGATTCGAGGAAGCGAATTTTCGAGATTGTTATATCTGAAAAATCTCCCCGTAGTTTTGTAAGGACTTCGCCGATGCTCAGATACGCGCGTGCTGGAACGCTCATTTAATACTCCCCTGATTAGTAATTAATTAGTTTTAAGTGCAGATATGAAAATTAGGTGAAACTTGCCAATCTGAATTTCATCGCCGCAATTAAGCGGAGCTGACTTTAGAGACTGGTTATTGATATAGGTGCCGTTTAGGCTTCCTTGATCAGTAAGTGAAAATCCCGAGCTAGTTCTTTCGATAACAGCATGAGAACGCGAAACGGTCACATCGTCGAGAAATATCTCACTCTCAGGTGAACGTCCAATAGATGCGCTTTGATGCGAAATTAGAAAGCGAGATCCTTTATTTGCGCCACGATGAACGACCACCATGGCTTTCTCTGGACCACCATTTAATACAGCGTCAATTGCTGCCTTATCGGTTTCGGCAAGTGATGACAAAAGCGCATTGAGCGCGCTTTGGGGGGATGCATCAACTACCGATCTCAAGCCAAGATGGAGAGTGCTAGTTAGCTCACCGTTCCGTGAAACGCTTTCCATAGCGGTACTCCCTTCGCTCGTAAGACCTGGACAGGTTCAACTTCAACCTGAGGCTGACATTAGGGTGAGAGCGCTAAGAAATCAAGCGGAAATTTCAAAGAAAATGGAGCGAAAATTGAGGATAATTACGCGGTAATTTGACGGTATTGCTCTGGCGATAGTAAGCCGCTTGGCGCACCTTCGACTTCGATCTCGGCTAACCAACCCGCGTCGTAAGGATCTGAGTTAATAGTTTCAGGTGACTGACCTAGCGAAGTATTGATTGCGATGATTTTCCCGCTTACAGGAGCAAATATTTCTGAAACGCTCTTTGTGGATTCGACTTCACCGCATACTTTATCGGCGATCACGCTTTCTCCAACTTTTGGCAGCTGCACATAAACAATGTCGCCTAGCGCGCCTTGGGCGTAATCGGTAATTCCCATGCGAAAAACATTGGAGGAGATCTCCTTAACCCATTCGTGCTCTTTGGTGTAATGCAAGCCATCAGGAATTAGCGACATCTTCACTCCTTAGTGAATAGAACTATTGAAAAGTTAGGTAAATCTACCGTGCCACTCTAATGGCGGCTATCCCAGTTCGGAAATAGGAAGCGCCAGTAAAGATATAGAGTCCTACGCCCCACCAAGTAAAACTCCAACCAAATACATAGGCAGCTGTACCCACCCATCCCGGATGAAGTGCTAACAATAGAAATGGAAATGCATATAGCAAATTAAAAGTCGCCGCCTTGCCTAGATAAGTAACCTTAAGCGGCGGTAGAGACTTGGAAGTTAAGACAATCGTTAAAATCCCGAGGAGTAAATCTCTGAGCAGGAGCAGGGCAATTACCCAGAGTGGAATCGCCTCGCGAAGATATAGAACTATTAACGTAGCAAGAATGTATAAACGATCGATTGCCGGATCTGCTAACTCGCCAAAACGCGACTCTTGACCCCAGGCGCGCGCCAGCTTTCCATCAAAGTAATCGGTGGCTCCACCAATGGCCAGAGTTAAAATTGCCCAGCCATCTGCTTCCAAATCCAGCGCTAGATATACGAAGAGCGGTATCCCAAGTGCGCGAAGGCCCGTTAAGGCATTTGGCACATTGAGAAGTTTGCTCTTTGCCATTAGTCGCGCTCTTTAACTCGAACCGCTACTTGCACAGGCGTGCCTGGAAATCCGAACTCCTCGCGAAGGCGGCGTTCTATGAAGCGGCGATACGAAGCCTCGATCCAACCACTAGAGAAGATAACAAATTTAGGTGGCGCAATTCCTGCTTGTGTTGCGTAGTAAATCTTTGGTTGCTTACCACCTCTAACTGGCGGAGGCGTTGCACCGATTAACGCGCCAAGGAAGGAGTTGAGTTTTGCAGTCGGAACTCGGCGCTCCCAACTATCGATCGCGGTACGAAGAGCCGGCGCCAATCGATCTCTGTGCCAACCAGTCTTTGCCGCAACATTAACTCGTTGCGCCCACTCAACCTGATCTAAGTGCCTATCTATCTCACGATCTAATTGATCACGGCGATCTTCATCGACAAGGTCCCATTTATTCATAACAATGACCATCGCCTTGCCTGCTTCTTCAACCATCGTGATTACGCGAAGATCTTGTTCAGAAATAGGTTGTGAAGCATCTAGAACTACAACTGCGCACTCGCAACGTTCCAGCGCTGCTTGCGTACGAAGAGTTGCGTAATAATCAGTGCCGCTTGCTTGATTAGCGCGTTTGCGTAAACCAGCGGTGTCGATAAAGCGCCAGATCGATCCACCAAATTCAATTAACTCATCGACAGGATCGCGAGTTGTTCCCGCCACATCATCAACAATGGAACGATTTTCACCAGCCAAAGCATTTAGCAAACTGGATTTACCAACATTTGGTCGACCAATCAAGGCGATCTTGCGATAACCATCTTGGGTCTGCGCTCCCCCAACTTCAGGCATTTCCGAAACTATGTAATCTAGTAAATCACCGCTGCCGCGTCCGTGCAGGGCCGATACAAATCGAGGCTCGCCCAAACCTAAATTCCAGAGCGCATGAGCATCAGCTTCATCTACATCACTATCTACTTTATTTGCGATCAAAACCATTGGCTTTTTAACTTTTCGCAACTCTTGCACCAAAATATCATCTTCATCTAACGCTCCAACATGCGCGTCAACCACAAACGCTAGAACGTCTGCTTCCTGCATTGCAAGTTCTGCCGATGCGCTAACTTGCACAGAAATTCCATCCGGTTTAGATTCCCATCCACCGGTATCCATCACAATAAATCTGCGACCGCCCCATTCGCATTCGTACTGAACGCGATCGCGAGTAACTCCAGGAGTATCTTCAACAATCGCTTCGCGACGACCAATAAAGCGATTAATCAAAGTTGATTTACCTACGTTAGGTCGCCCCAAGATTGCGACAATCGGTAGGCCAAGTAGTGAGCGCTCTTTCAGCAACTCCCAGACCCAATCAGCGGTTTCCTCAAGAGTTAAATCTGTTGAGTCAATTAAAACTGCGTCTACTGCTTTTGAAAGAGGTGATGCTGCGCGGGTTGAATCAATTTGATCTCGTGCGGCAAGAGATTGACCAACCTCGGCTGCGGGCGCGTCTAATTCTGCTGATCTACGTTCAGCGCGTGCTTCGATATCTGCCTGCAAGTAAATTTTTAGCGCTGCATCAGGAACAACCACGGTTCCTATATCGCGTCCCTCAACAACAATTCCACGATCTGCGTTTGCAATAAACTTTCTTTGAACATTTAACAACTCTGCGCGCAGCTCTGGTATCGCACTAAATTTACTAACCGCATTAGTCACATCTACAGAACGAATTTCTGTATTTACACAAACATCACCAACGTAAATTTCAGGTTTCGCAGGGTTCGCAACAAAACGCAATGGGAAACGTTTCAGTGCAGCTAATACATCTGGAGCGCTCTCAACATTTTCGCGCAAGGCAAGCCAAGTCATTGCGCGATAAAGTGCGCCGGTATCTAAGTAATTCCACCCAGCGCGCTGTGCAACCGCTTTGGCGGTACTTGATTTACCCGCGCCGCTTGGGCCATCGATAGCTACGACGATCATTTACTTACTTCCCATCGTTGCTTGCGCTTATCAAAATTAACTCACGCAGTACTTATTCTATCTCGGAGCGTGAACGTTCCATCCCGATCCAACTAAGTGCGCACTAAGGACATCTGCATCGCTCTTGGAAAGTGCGAGGGTGATGAGTCCAGTGAACTGACCTGGCGAGTGCTCAATCGTAAGATCTTCGATATTTACATTCGCCTTGGCGCATTCGCTGACAAGTGCGGCTAATTGGCCTGGCTTATCTTCAATGACCACCGGCAAGTACGTATATTCGCGGGCTGCTCCCCCGTGTTTTCCTGGAATTAAGGCTCTGCCCTGATTTCCCTTTTCGATGAATGAAGAGACGGATGCGTCGTTCTTGAGAGCTTCAATTAGCGCTACGAGATCGTTTTGTAGACTTATCAACAGCGGCAGAATCTGAGCTGAGTTTGAAGCCAAGATTTCATCCCACAACCTCGCACTTGAGGCGGCAATTCTCGTTGTATCTCGTAGACCGGCCCCGGAAAGCTCCAACGCTGAGCGCTCCCCCGAAAGGAGTTGCCCGGCCAAGAGCGAAGAAACAATTTGCGGCAGGTGGGAAATCAAGGCAACGGCTTGATCGTGTTCAGCCGCCTGCATCTCGACCGGTACGGCACCGAGCGCGTTGATCAACCAGAGCCCGTATCCCAAGAGTTCGGGATCAATCGGATTGCCAGCTAGATCGTTTGGTATGTAAACCCAGGTCCGCGATTGAAAAAGATCTGCGCGCGCTGACTCCGCTCCGCCCACTTCTCTGCCGGCCATTGGATGAGTGGCCATAAAATTCTTACTCGGAATGGTCGATCTTGACACATCAAGTAGAGGTTTAGTTTTTACACTGCCAATATCTATAAATTTCGATCCTGGGTTGATAGCAAATTCGCCATTTAACGTCTCCGCAAGGCTGCTGGTTGGGAGAGCGAAAATTGTTAGCTCTGGGTCCTTTACATCGTGCGATTTCACTAGGTCACGAGCGAGAAGTTGTGCGCGTGGATCGATATCTCTCATATCAACTTCAACGCCACGTGAGACAAGGGCCAATCCGATGGATGTACCGATCAAGCCTGAACCAACGATTCGGACCCTTTGAAAAGGGGCTGGTGAGCCTAAGGAATCTGACATTTTTAAGGTTTCAGCCCTTATTGGGCGATATCTCTACGCAAGGATTTAGCCGCACCAAGGTAGATATGGGAGATTTCGCTCTTTTTCAGGCGTGTTTCAACGTGAGCCATCACTCTAATGGTGCGCTCAAGTGCACCTGGAACATCGATTTCGACGCTACAAATCAGAGGCACATCGCTAAATCCGAGTTCACGAGCTGAGCCAGCCGGGAAAGCCGCATTTAGATCTGGACTAACCGTGAAGATCACTGAGATAACGTCTTCTGATGTGATGCCATTGGCTTTTAGCATCTCAATTAGCAATTCCTTTGTGGCATCGCCAATGGCAACTGCGGTGTTAGCCGAAGCCTGGGTTGCTCCTCGAATTGCTCTGACGCTAGACATTGGCAAATCGTACTCCCTACCTTCAAATCTATGCGGTATTTATAACTATACAAGACTGTTTGCAGTTAAATCGACATAATGGTTTTGACGGTACGCACAAACCACTTAACCCGGATTGTTCTATGACAACGGTCTTTTATAAATATCGATAAATACATATTATTCGCAACAGATTAGCGTGAAACTTGTTTATTATATCGATAAAACGGTATTTAAAGAGATCAACTTTTGATTATCTATATAACTATTTATCGTTTAAACGTCCTGATATCGATTAAACGCTATAAATCTAAAGCCTTTTGTAGGTTTGCTAATTCACCGCTATTAAGATCTCGCCATCTTCCCTCGGCAGTATCACCCAAAGAGATCGGACCGAACTTAGTTCTGATCAAACGAAGCACCTTCACATCCACCGCCTCCATCAAGCGACGGATGATGTGATAACGACCCTCGTGAATACTTACCTCAATCCACTGAGGCGATAGTTGTTTAAAGGTGAGCACTCTTCCCATTCCATCCTCTAGCTCGATTCCTTTCAGTAGGACCTTATCGACCCCGGTTGGGAGCTTTCCATCAAATTCAATAATGTAGGTTTTTTCTAGCCCAAAAGATGGGTGTGTAGCCCTGAAGGTAAGTTCACCATCGTTGGTGAGAAGAAGTAGGCCTTCCGAGTCCTTATCCAGGCGTCCTACGTGAAAAAGTCGCTCGGTACGTACATCAATAAAGTCCGAAAGCGAGGGACGGCCTTCCGGGTCATACATCGTTGACAGAACACCTTTTGGTTTATGAAGTGCAAGATAAGTCTTAGTCACTGAACGCTTAATTGTCTCACCATCGACGGATACTTTGACCATATCTGGGTCGAATTTAGCGCCAAGCTCTCGGACTATGAAGCCATCGACGCTGACTCTTCCATCCATTATCAGCTCATCGGCTCCGCGACGACTAGTGATTCCGGCGTCGGCAATAATCTTATTAAGGCGCATCTCAGACATTTAGTGGCTATCCATTCTCGACAGTCGCAGCCCGGCTCCCCCATTTAGGGCGTGCGGGCTTGAATGCGCGAGTCTACGCTAGGGATTGAACGTGGCCAAATGCCCGCTAATCAGTGAGGGATTCAAGAACCTCATCAAGACGATCTAGATCCGGCAGATATGGCGCCAAAGCTGGCAGATCATCAAGTGAGTTAAGGCCTAGGCGTTCTAAGAAGTAACTAGTGGTCTTGTACAGGATCGCTCCAGTCTCAGGCTCGAGACCGTGCTCTTCAACTAATCCACGAGTAACGAGAGTCTTCATAACTGCTTCAACATTTACGCCACGGATCGCGGATACTCGTGCGCGAGAGACCGGTTGGCGGTAGGCGATAACCGCCAAAGTCTCAAGTGCTGCTTGAGTTAGTCGGTTCTGCTGACCGTCCAGGACGAACTTTTCGACAACGACTGCGCACTCTGGGCTGCTGTAAAAGCGCCATCCCCCGTTGATCGCCTTTAGGCTAAAACCCCGTCCAACGTATGACCCAACTAGGTTCTCCAGCGCTGCCACCACTTCATCTACCGTCACGCCAAGAACCGAAGCCAGGGTAAGTTCGGTAACCGGCTCATCGACGACCATCAAGATCGCTTCGATTGAACGCTCAACTTCGGGATTAGACATTTTCGCCCTCTTCTGTCGGAATTACTGGAATATCAAACTCATCTGTTGCTTCAATTTCACCTGATTCGGAGCCAGTCCAGCTTATCTGGAGCTCACCGAGCGCCACGACTTGGTCAAAGCGCAGAACGCCCTGACGATAAAGGTCCAGCAGGGCCAAAAATCGCGCGACAACCACGAGGGTTGAATCAGCATCAGAAATCAGGTGGCGAAAGCTCATAGTGCGCCCAGCGCGAAGGGCCTCAACCACCCGCTTGGACTCCTCCGCCACGCTTACCAGGCTGGAATGCAGATGGGCTACGGTGACGACTGGGGCTACTTTCGGAGTCAAACAGCGCTCGGCGATCGCTGCAAAGCGCGCTGGACCCACTCCAATCAATACTTCAGGCAGTAGGGCCGAGAGCGCTGGGTCAAGGGCTACAACTCGGGCGAAGGATTTATCGGCCGCTTCTATCTGGAGGGCAAAGGTTGCTGCAATCTCCTTGAAGGCACGGTACTGGAGCAATCTCGCGAAGAGAATGTCGCGAGCCTCAAGCAACGCCAGATCTTCTTCATCTTCGACTTCACCACTTGGCAATAAACGAGCTGCCTTTAGATCAAGCAGGGTAGCTGCGATTACGAGGAACTCGGTGGCCTGGTCTAAGCGCCAACCTTCGCCGGAGAGTTCGAGGGCTCTGATAAAGGCGATGAACTCGTCGGTGACCATGCTGAGAGATACCTCAGTGATATCCATCTTGTGGCGTGAAATGAGTTGTAGAAGGAGGTCAAATGGGCCATCGAAGTTCTCCAGGTGCACGCTAAATCCAGCGCCGATCTCCACATCTTCGGTGGCGACAGCCGGCGCCGACGAAAGGGCGATTGCGCTATCTGACTCAATATCCACCTGCGAACCTTACTTCGTTACTTGCTCAAAACTGCGCACGGAGCGTAGAGTCGCGCCAACAGAAAGAGGTTTCTCGCTTGAACGCTAAATCGACATTTGATGATGATGTGGCAACTACCGCCA
>CAESAF010000013.1_pt1 | contig 13933 bp, 13 predicted proteins | sample 7263641 | NCBI WGS metagenome assembly CAESAF01 (sample SAMEA6814064, study PRJEB35770) | uncultured Actinomycetes bacterium | biome: Freshwater; feature: Freshwater reservoir; material: water | place: Czech Republic | collected 2017-05-23 | depth 30m m
ATGCGATCTACTGGTCCAAAGGCTGCGTTTTCGGTCCGTTCCATAGAAAGTTTCTCTGGGTGGTAGCTCAGCGCTGGGCCTGAAGTATTTATAATCGAGAAATCATCACCGCGACGCAGGCGGATTGTTACTTCACCTGTAACCGCAGAGGCTACCCAGCGTTGCAGCGATTCACGCAACATAAGTGATTGCGGATCAAGCCAGCGACCTTCGTATAACAAACGTCCTAAGCGTCGGCCTTCTGCGTGGTAATTAGCAATTGTGTCCTCGTTATGGATCGCACTGAGCAAGCGCTCGTAGGCAATAAAGAGCAGCGCCATTCCTGGTGCTTCATAAATTCCACGACTTTTGGCTTCGATGATCCGATTCTCGATTTGATCGGCCATACCAAGTCCGTGGCGTCCACCAATTTCATTTACCGCTTTCATTAGTTCTACGACATCGCTGAAATCTTTGCCGTTAATTGCAACAGGTCGGCCCTGAACAAATTGGATCTTCACATCTTCGCTGGCAATCGATACCGATGAATCCCAGAACTTAACGCCCATAATTGGGTTAACTATCTCAATTGATGCATCAAGGTTTTCGAGATCTTTCGCTTCGTGAGTAGCACCTAAAATATTGGCGTCTGTCGAATACGCCTTTTCCACGCTATCTCGATAAGGGAATTTGTGCGAAACCAACCATTCAGACATTTCCTTGCGGCCACCAAGCTCGCGAACAAAATCGGCATCGAGCCATGGTTTATAAATACGCAGATTTGGATTAGCAAGTAATCCGTAACGATAGAAGCGTTCAATATCATTGCCTTTATAGGTTGAGCCATCGCCCCAAATTTCAACTTTATCCTGCAACATTGCACGCACCAACAAAGTGCCAGTAACTGCTCGACCAAGTGGGGTCGTGTTGAAATATTGCTTACCACCGGAGCGAATATGAAATGCTCCGCAAGCAATCGCAGCTAAACCTTCTTCAACTAGAGAAGTCTTGCAATCTACTAAGCGGGAAATTTCGGCGCCATATTCCTTGGCACGTACTGGCACTGAATCAATATCTGATTCATCATATTGACCAAGGTCTGCGGTGTAAGTGCAAGGGATCGCACCTTTTTCGCGCATCCAAGCGACTGCTACCGAAGTGTCGAGGCCACCAGAGAAAGCGATACCTACTTTTTCTCCGACTGGAAGGGATGCGAGTACTTTAGACATACGTGTAAGTCTAACGGTTGAGCAGGGTTGCTAGCGCAGGCTTTACTTTCCAAAGCCCGATCATTGCTTCATATCGTGACTTCTCCGAATTATCGGCTGCAGCACCAGTCTTTACGGCGCGAATCATCAAATTGCGAGGAGTGTGCTCTCCCCCGATAAATTCAATAGCTTCTACGCGGTACCCCAGTAATTTCATAATTTGCATGCGTAGGGCATCTGTAATCAAATCGCCGAGGCGTTCTTTCATTATTCCGTTACGGGCGATGATCTGCCAAGGCTCTGGAATCTCATTCATCTGAGCTTGGATGTCGTGATGGCAGCAGGGCGCAATTAAAGCTAATTTCGCATCAGCATTTACCGCCCAGGCAATTGCATCGTCGGTTGCTGTGTCGCAAGCATGCAACGCTATAACTACATCGGCTGACTTTAGAGTGGTTTGCGAAATTTCTTCAGCAAAGAAAGTAATTGTCTTAGCTATTCCCAGCTTCTCAGCTATCTCATTATTTCTAAGTCGTGCGCTCTCTCGCACATCAATCCCGACAACTTTCACAGCCATACCTTGCGAGGCTAAATACTGGTGGGCGGCGAAGGTGAGATATGCGTGACCGCAACCTAAATCTACGATCGACAATGGCGCTGCGGATGTTGGTTTAGCGATATGCCCGGCTGAAATTGCCGATTCTAAAGAAGGAACTAACAACCTTAAAAACTCTTCAACCTGCAGATACTTGTCATTCTTGCCAACTTTTATTTTGCCGGAATTATCAGAGATCCCAATCTCAATCAGAAAAGGATCGCTTGGATCTAACAATCTAACCTTGGCGCGATCATGAGAGAGATCGACTTCGTAAACTTCATCAGTTCTGTGTACTAGCGCCTCACCTTTCTTGGTGATCCGAATAGAAATTGACCCATTCTTTTTTTCGAGCAATATGTTTGCGAATCCAGCTTCTAGAAGATTTAAAGCAATGAATTCACTCGGATCATAATTTTTGGTAGTCATTGCGCGACCATCGCTCTGCGAAAGCTGATACTTAATCGCACCTTTTATGAGCACTGGCTTCACATCGACTCGCTCGGTCGGCGTCTGCATATTGCGCCGACGACCAGATAAGACCAACCTTACAAAATTCTCCGACTTTTCTAAGCCAGCGACCACTTCAGAAAGCGCTGCAGCGAGTGTCGTCTCCATGTATTTAAAATACCTTAGTTTCCATACATTACGCTCTGCTCGTGATTACAACTAACGCTTGGATTCTGACAGCATCTCTCTTGGCAATTGTTGTTGCCTTTGACTTCACTTGGGCGGTGGTTCGCCGAAATCAAAATACCTCTTTGAAGGAAGCCACGCTTTGGAGTCTCTTATACGTATCTTTGGCGATTGCCTTTGGTATTCATTTAGGCACTTGGACGGACTCGCAAACTCAGCAAGAGTTCTTTGCCGGATGGCTGACTGAATATTCACTCTCGTTCGATAATTTATTTGTTTTCGTAATTATCTTGAGCAGATTGCAGATTGCAGAGAAAAGCAAGCAACTAGCGCTGCTCTTTGGAATTTTAATCGCACTAATTTTCCGCATCATCGCTATAACGCTAGGTGCAGCAGCAATTAAGCAATTCGAATGGATTTTCTTTATCTTCGGTGCATTCTTGATTTACACCGCGGTTCATCTATTTATGGAAAGTTCACACGAAAAAGATGAAGAAGAGAAAGAAAGTAAGTTAATAACTTACTTGAGAGCCAAAGGCTTGAAACCATTCACCATTGCTCTACTTGCCTTAGGTGCAACAGATATTCTCTTTGCACTCGACTCCATCCCCGCAATCTTTGGTCTCACTGAAAACGTTTATGTAGTCGTTACCGCAAATGTTTTTGCCTTGATGGGTCTACGCCAGCTTTACTTCTTAATCGGCGGACTTATGCAGCGCCTGATTTACATCGGTAAGGGTCTTTCGGTGATTCTCGGATTCATTGGAGTCAAGCTGCTTTTCCACGCCTTCCACGCGGTTGATATCCACGAAGTAGGTGGGATAAAAGTTCCCGATATAACTATTACTCAAAGCTTGTCAGTAATTGTCGGCGTGCTTGCAATTGCTACAGTCTCTAGCTTGATAGTCACGGCCAAGCGAAAGTAATTACTTAGGTAATTCAACTTCGACTGCAAGGCCGCCTAGATGACTCTTGCGTAATTCAAGCTTGCCATTATGTTCTTGAACGATTGCTGCGATGATGCTCATGCCTAAACCTGAACCACCGCTCTCGCGTGAGCGTGATGGATCAAATCGATTCATTGCCGCAATCTCGCTGCGATAGGCGCTCTCTGGAAGCCCGGGGCCACCATCTTCAATAAGTAAGTGGACCTTCTTGCCTTTGCTCTTTAGGGAAATTGAAACGGCAGCATCTGCTGGTGTGTGCCTACCAATATTTGATAAACAGTTTTGAATTAAGCGATTCAAATGCTCGCGCGAGCCTTTCAAGTGACAGTTCTCTTCTAATGAGATATCAATCTTTCGTCCATTATTGAACAGCTCAAAATCGTTAATGTGAGCCTTTGTTAACTCAGTTAAATCAATCTCCTCAAAAGTAGTCGGTCGGCTCTCACCGAGTTCGGCTAGTAAGAGCAGATCATGGATCAAATTTTCCATACGTTCGATCTCTGAATTTACTCGGGAGTAAGCCCGAGTTCGATCTACTGCATCAGTCATCTGACCTTTGCTTAGCATCTCGCTATATCCCTTAATTACGGTCAGAGGGGTACGTAATTCGTGCGAGGCATCGCCTAAAAATCTCTGCATTCTTTGCAACGCCTGTGCATCTAAACCTCGATCATGGCGTCGAAGTAAAAGAATTGAGATAAATATTGCGAATCCTGTAGCAGCGAGAGTGAAACCTACTAAATTCTTTAAATTAGAATTCAAATTTGAATCTATCTTGCGCAAATCTGCAGCGACTATTAGGAAGTCACCACCTGCAATTTCAATAGCCCTGAATCTGAAGGGATTTTCGCCTTCGACTGATATTGGGGATGAAAGCGCCTTCTTAACCACTGGCATAGAGTTAATGCCCGGATAAATTAGGTGGGATTCATTGATAACTGTTTCATCCCCTTCCTTCGTGACCAGCACCAAAGTTAAATCTAGGCTCTCTTCATCTATTGTGAAAATGGCCGCGCTTATAGCCTCTGCTGGATACGAGTTCACACGTTCGGCCACCAAATTTATAGACTGATCAATTTGCTGCAAATCAGAATTTCTCGCATCTATCGTTGCGAAGCCACCAATTACACTAGACAGAACGGTCGTGACAAAAATGGAGATCGCGGCATATCTACTTCTAGATTTTTTCATAATTACTTTGGCTCCTGAATTACGAAGCCAACGCCGCGAATCGTCTTGATCCCTTCAAATCCGTCCTTGTGAAGTTTCTTTCGAAGGTATGAAATATAGGTGTCAGCAACAGTACTTTCAGATTCAAAGGTTATGCCCCAGACTTCATCGAGAAGTAGGCTCTTACTCAAAACTCTATTCTTATTTTCGACCAAGACTTGCAAGAGTCTAAATTCGGTAGGCGATAGGTCAACAACCTCTTCGTTGAACTTAACTGTGTGGCTAGATTCGATCACAAGGATAGGGCCGCAGCGCAATTCAGCAGCGATATTTTCTGAAATTTGTGAACGCCTCAAAATCGCTTTTACCCGCAATAAAAGCTCTTCCAATCCAAACGGCTTTGTCACATAATCATCTGCTCCAAGAGTCAAGCCCCTAGTCACATCGATGCGATCGGCACGAGCACTCAACATTAGCGCAGGGGTGTTATCACCCATTGAGCGAAGTCTTTCGACCAACTCAAATCCATCCATTAGTGGCATATTTATATCGATGATTAACAAATCGGGTTTCTTATTTCGAATAGCCGTCAATGCTGACATTCCATCTTGAGCGGTCGCAGTTTCAAATCCCGCGATGCGGAGAGCGTCGCCTAATAGTTCACGAACTCCCGCTTCGTCATCGACGATAAGAATCAGTTCGGCCATGGCACTAGCCTCGCATGCCTGCACTTAAATAGCCAAGGAGCCGAGTAAGAATTCGCCGCATAAGGGCGTTTTCACCGAACTTTCACAAAGTCCTGTCAGATAATTTCCCCAAGGGTTAAGGAGGATCGAAATGCGAATAAGTCGTGTTGCTGTTATTGCAACGGCGCTACTTGTATCACCATTAATTGCTATTTCATCAGCCGCGGCCGACAGCAAGACACCTGCGCCCACTAACCAAAATATCGTGGATTCGAAAGCTGCATATAAAATTGCATTAGATCAATACCGTAAAGATCTTAAAACTTATGAAGATCTAAGACGCGAAATAAATAAAATTTATAAAGAGGCGATTGAAAAGGCTCTGGCAGATGCACGATCAGCCAGATCGGTAGATCAAACTCAAAAGCAAATGCGGCAAACAATGAAGGCTCAACAAAATGCGGTTATTGCCGCCACTATCGCTCGAGATGCTGCAATTGAAGCCCTTGGTAAACCACCTTTTGCTCCAGCTCAACCAGGAAAAGCCCCGAGTGGTGCAAAAGCTAAGACCTCGCCGACGCAGACTCCACCAACTGTTAAGAAAAAATAATCGTTATAAAAGCGATATAACATCGCGCCCAGTTACATTTACTTTCATTTGGAGCGCTCTGCCGCCTCCTTTATCGTCAAGCCATGATTTCAGATAAGCCATGGTGGTCAGAATCTGTTATCTATCAGATTTATCCGCGCTCGTTCTTTGACAGCAATGGTGATGGCGAAGGTGACCTTCCGGGAGTTACATCCCACTTGGAACACGTGCAGCAACTTGGCGCTGATGCAATTTGGCTTAGCCCGTTCTACACCTCACCCAACAAAGATGGTGGCTACGATGTAGCTAATCCGCGTGATGTTGACCCGCGATTCGGAACTCTAGAAGATGCCCGCACAATGATCGCTCGCGCACATCAACTGGGTTTACGTGTCTTAGTAGATGTTGTCCCAAATCATTTCTCTGATCAGCATCCTTGGTTTAAAGAAGCTATTTCAGCAAGCGCCGGCTCACCAGAACGCAACCGCTTCCATTTTTATGATGGTAAACCAGATGGATCTCCACCAAATAACTGGATTTCTCTATTTGGTGGGCCTGCTTGGACGCAGATAGAAACCTCCGATGGTTCATCTCAGTTCTATCTTCATCTCTTTGATTCCTCCCAGCCAGATTTGAATTGGGAGAACGCAGATGTAGCGAGTGATTTCGAAGAGACTCTGCGATTTTGGCTTGACCTTGGTGTCGATGGTTTCCGAATAGATGTAGCGCACGGATTGGCTAAAGAAAATATCTTGGTCGATCACCATGACCCGCAAGGCTTAAGCGATGCATTGCGTCTTGATGCTCAAATGTCGGCTGAGAAGCGCGGCGAATTATTGGCTAGCGTCCCATTCTTTGATCGTGATGGCGTGCACGCCGTCTATCGCAATTGGCGCAAAGTCTTTGATTCTTATAACCGCGAGATAATGGCAGTTGCGGAAGCTTGGGTCCATCCCCCTGTTCGAGCCACCAGATATGTTCGCAGTGATGAATTGCAGCAGGTTTTTAACTTTGATCTACTGGTTGCGCCATTTGATGCTGCTTTCCTCTTTGAATGCATAAGTAGCACGATCGAAATGCTTCGCGAGGTTGATGCTCCAGCAACCTGGGCGCTCAGTAATCACGATACTCCACGAGTTGCTACGCGCCACGGTGCTAACGCATCTCGCGCACTCGCCTTATTTGTTTTAGCACTACCAGGATCTTGCTATATCTATAACGGCCAAGAACTCGGATTACCTGATGCAGAGTTAGCAGATAGCGATCGCCAAGATCCATCATTTTTTAGAACTAAAGGTGTGCAAAAAGGACGCGATGGTGCGCGCGTGCCAATGCCTTGGAGTGGCGACACATCTCCATTTGGATTCTCCTCTGGTTCGCCGTGGCTTCCAATACCGAGCGAATGGAAAGAATTTTCTGTCTCATCACAGAGCGCCGAACCTGCTAGTACATTAAATCTCTATCGAAGCGCGCTTAAAATTCGCAAGAATTCTCTCGTAGGTGCTGGAGAAATCGAGTGGGTTGATAAAGGCGATGCTGGACTACTTTCATTTAGACGTGGAAATTTCACGGTTTATTTAAACACCGGCGCGGCTGAGATAGAAATTCCAAAAGTAGGCGAATTAATCCTGGGATCTGCCCCTGAAGTTAATTTGATAGATGGATTTTTATATCTGCCTGCAGCCAGCGCAGCTTGGGTTGTAATAATTTAAAGAGGAAGAGCTACAACTAGCATAGTTAGCGCCGCTGCATAAAGTGCGCTTTGTCCAAAAATGACAAGAGCTGTTCGGCGATCTGCCGCTCTATCTGCTGGATTTGCTACGCGAGATATCTGCCCCATTTTTCCAAAGTTAAATGTGCCAGTTAATCCATAGGCAAGACAGAACTTCTTTCGAGACTGCACCCAACCAATTGTCATTACAAGTAAAGGAATAAATATTGCGAAGCGAGTTTCTCGCGCAGCGCTAGTGGTTACAAATGCTGTAAATGCTGAGAGCGATAGAACAAATCCAATCGCTGCAACCATGCGGCGGCGACTAATTTCGCCTTCCCCTAAATTGCAGGTTCCAGCGATATAACCGTCTTGCGACACTTAGGCATCCTCAAATTCGTCTTCGTCTTCATCAATCCAAGCATCGGCAGGAGCATCATCTTGTCGCTGCGCCCAGGAGAGAAAACTTCCTACCGCCTGGAAAGCCACAGCAAGCAGCGCAAAGACCGCAAGTAGGCGGCGGATTAATCTCATGGGTTAAAAATACCGCTTCTTAGAAGAGTTTTCACTTTTTAGCGGCGAGCAACGCCGCATCGATATCTGCCCAAAGATCATCAACATCTTCACACCCAACCGAAAGGCGAATTAGAGTTTCAGGAACGCTGGCGCTTTCAATTGGCCAGCGGCGCCGGCGCTCCCATAGTGATTCAACGCCACCCAGACTTGTTGCATATGTGACAATTTTGGAAGATTCGCAAACTTTATCTGTTGCGGCCGCATCGCCCGCAAACTCAAAAGAGACGATAGCCCCGAAACCTTTCATAAAAGCCTTCGCTTTGGAATGTTGTGGATCTGTAGGCAGGCCGGGATAGCGCACACGTGTAACAAGGGGATGTTGACTTAGTCGCTTAGCAATTTCAAGTGCGCTTTCGCTAGCGCGCTGAAAACGCAATGGGAAGGTGCGGATACCGCGCAGGGCTAGCCAAGCTTCAAATGGTCCTGGGATTGAACCATTAAATTTGCGAGCGTTTTCTAAAGCCTTAAAGTGCGCTTCATCATTAGTTGAGAGTGAACCCAGTACTACATCGCTGTGGCCCGCTAAATATTTAGTTACCGAATTCATTACGATATCGGCGCCCATTGCAAGCGGTTGTTGAGTGAGTGCAGTGGCGAAGGTGTTATCAACTGCGACGGCAATTTTGCGCTTCTTAGCTTCTTTGATCAAAGTTGGTAAATCTGCGACATCGAGTGAGGGGTTGGTTGGTGATTCAATCCATAACATATCCGCCCCATCTAGTGCGGCGATAACTTCATCAGTATCTGCAATTGCAACAAATTTAGCGTAAATTTTCTTAGCCGCAGATAAATTCCCAAGCAAAGTCATAACTCCCGAATAACCTTGATCAGAGGCTACGACTTTAGCGCCGACCGGCAGAGTGGAAAATACTGCGCTGATTGCCGCCATTCCAGATGAGTAAGAAAGTGTTTTTCCGCCCTCGAGTGCTGAGATTGCATCTTCCAGCGCGGTCCAAGTTTCATTTCCGTAACGACCGTAACCAATTGGACCACCTGCAACAAAAGTTGAGTTAAGTGAGATCGGTTGGTTTAGCGCGCTATCTGCGCCAACTTCTGGACGACCTGCAGTGATTGCAATCGTCTCGGGGCTCAGCTTCGATCCTTTGGAATTCATAAGCTAAGCCTAATCGTTGGAGAGCACTGCCATCGCCGCATTATGGCCGGCAATTCCGCTAACTCCGCCGCCACGTCGGGAACCCGCCCCAGCCAAATAGATGTGAGTGTCGCTCGTTTCCGATCCCCAAATTAGATTCTCCTCAGAGGTTTCGATAAATGGAAAATCTAAGTCGCGGTGGAAAATATTGCCACGCGGCAGTCCAATATCACTTTCCAGATCTAATGGTGATTTTGCCTCAATCGCAAGTGAACCATCTTGGCAGATAGCTAAGACCGATTCGATCGGGTCAAGTAAGTATTGATTTAAACTTTCAATAGCCGCTTTTTTAGCTTCCTCTTTAGCCGCTTCTGGAGATTTATCAAATAGCGCAGCAGGAGTGTGTATCCCAAATAGCGTCAGAGTTTGATAGCCCTTGTCGATTAGCTCTGGCGAGAGAATTGTCGGATCAGTCAAGGTGTGACAGTACAACTCAAGTGGCAAATCACTTGGAATGCTCCCTGATTTAGCCATTTGGTATGCAGATTCTAATTGCGTATAACTCTCATTGACATGAAATGTTCCAGCGAAAGCTAATCTCGGATCAATTCCAGATTTAAGTCTTGGTAACCTAGATAACAACATATTTATCTTCATTTGTGATCCTTCGAGAGATTTCGGTTTACTCTCTCCACGAATCTGTGCCAATGTTTGAGGTGCGCCAGCAAAGAGTAAATCGCGCGCTGTGAAGGTCTCGCCTTCACTCGTCTTAACCGATACTCCTGTGGCGTTGCTTTCGATTTCAGAGACTCGAGAGTTAAGCAAAATTTCGACACCTGCGGCGTGTGCTACTCGCTTTAGTTCCGTTACTAAAGCGCCCATACCGCCTTGTGGAACGCGCCATTGTCCGGTGCCATTTCCAATCAAGTGATAGAGGAAACAACGGTTAGCTTGCAAATCATCAGCCGAAACAAATGTACCTATAAGCCCATCTGTAAGTACCACTCCACGCACCAAGTCATCGCTAAAGCGCTCTCGGATAACTTCTCCAATTGGCCGTTCCATTAAATAGTTCCACGTCTGCGGCAACCCGATTTCTTCCTTCAACTTTTGAGCACTTTTTAAAGGTTGCAACATTGTTGGAGCAATTCTCTTGGCAAGTTCGGAAATCTCGCCATAAAAACTCTGCCAGGAAACGCCTTCTGTATCAGATCCCGTTAATTCTCGAAAACTCTTTTCCGTGCGCTCATCCCAGTTTTGCGAAATCAGCAGGCCACCATCTGATCCATTACTCGTTTTTGCATATGGCGTGTATGAAGCAATTGATCTTTCCAGGGTTTTGAAGTTGATTCCGAGATCGGCAACTATTTGATCCGGCAAAAGAGATACAAGGTATGAATAACGAGATAAACGCGCATCAAATTCGGGAAATGGACGCACACTTGTTGTGGCGCCGCCGAGCTGGTCTTCTGCTTCTAAAAGAACGACCTTCTTTCCCGCTCGAGCCAAATAAGAAGCAGCAACTAAGCCGTTGTGCCCGCCACCAACAACTATCGCATCGTAGTTTTTATCGAGAGCCAAATTAAAAATCCTGACTACTTACAGCGCTCTTGCGATGCGTTCGATTGCTTCAGTAATAATCGCAGGGCTGGTGGCAAAGTTAAGGCGAACATAATCTTTGCCAAGAGATCCATAAATATGGCCGGAGTTAAATGCCACTTTTGCTCGTTCGATTAGCGCAAGACCTGGATCTTCTCCCAAATCCAACTTACTCATATCAAGCCAAGCTAAATAAGATGCGTGTGGGAGTGAATAACCAACTGCCGGGATTCGGGATGAAATTAGGTTTGCAACTAAATTTCTGTTTTGATCTAAAATTTCAAGTGTTTCATCGAGCCAGGCATCGCACTTTTCAAAGGCGGTAACTGTGGCAAAAGCCCCAAGTAGCGAAGCGCGATAATGAAGCGCCGGCGGTAGTTCATTTAACTTCTCATGCATTACTTCACTCTGTGAAACGATAATTGCGCACTTTAATCCTGCGATATTCCAACCTTTGCTGGACGCGGTTACGGTTACCCCGACTTTGGCAGCATCTTCACCCAAGGAAAGAAATGGAATAAAAGTGGATTCTGCAAAAGTTAGTGGGGCATGAATCTCATCAGAAATTACAATCACTTTATATTTATTTGCTAGCTCGCTTATGCGCAGTAACTCTTCACGCGTATAGACCTTGCCGAGTGGATTATGAGGGCTGCAAAGCAGATGGACGGCGATCCCGTCTTTGTAAGCCGCTTCGATGGCATCCCAGTCGTGGCTCCAGCCCGTGCCATCAGGCGATGATGGATCAACTTTAAATGGCGCATCAAACATTTCTACTTGTGTCTCACGCATCCACGTATAGAAATTTTGATAAACCGGTGAACTGTAGAGAACTCTCTGTCCTGGCTTTGCAAAGATGCGCAGTAGTTCTACTACCGCGACTCCAACATCAGTTGCGATGCGAACATATTCTGGGTTAACAGTCCAGTCCCAACGGCGCTTGGCAAAACCGGAGAAAGAAATCCCCATCTCTGGAATCGGACCGAGATATCCCAGATCCGATTCGTTCACCATTTCAGAGAGAATCTTGCGAATCGGTTCGGCTACTGGGAAATCCATTTCGGCAACAGGTAGCGGAAGAATGTCGTGTGTAAAGGCCCGCCACTTTTCACTGCGATGAGTCTGCAGATCGGCAAGGGATGGAATCCTTATCTGGCCTTCACTCATAAGCGCGAGTATGCCAGTTACGCTTCGTTTGGCGAAAGGCGACGCGTTGAGTTCCGTACTACAAGGGTCGTCGGCAGAATCATTGATTTAGGGGCAGCACTTGGTTTTCGCAGTCTCTCCATAATTGACCAGGCTGCCATTTCACCCATTAATTGTGTGGGCTGTTCAATAGTTGTTAGATCTGAGTATTCAGCCATTTCATGACCGTCAAATCCAACAATTGAAATGTCATCTGGGATCTTCAATCCGTGGCGACGTGCGGCTTGCATTGCGCCAAAGGCCATCTCATCTGATTCGCAAAAAATTGCAGTGGGGCGATTTGGGCGAGCTAGAAGATCATCCATTGCACGAGATGCTGTATTCATTGTGAAGTCACCATGGACTTCGCGAGATGGATCCCATTCCAAACCGTTTTCGGCAAGCACCTGCATAAATCCTTTACGGCGATCTTGCGGAACGCTGAAATTAAATGGATCATCGGGCCGCCCTGACATCAAGCCAATTTTCTTATGTCCCTGATTAACCAAATGTTGAGTAGCGGTGCGTGTTGCGGCAACGTCATCGATTGCAACGCTAGAACAACTGTCGTGATGCATACCAACTAGCGAAACTGGAACGCCAAGGTTGAGCATCGAGTCAAACTCTTCTTCCGTCGGTGGCAAACTAATCACAATTAGCGCATCAACTCGACCTTTTAAATGTTGGTGCTGAAAGAGACGCTCGCGCCCTTTCATCTGGCTAAAGTTGTAAAGAAGCAGATCAAAACCGGCTTCACGAAGTGCTTGCTCGGCGCCGCTAATTACTTGGGCGAAGTACCAGCGTGAAATATACGGCGCTACAACTCCAATGCTATTTGTTCGGCCAAGTGACCCTTTGCTCTGGACCGGAGCAATTGGGTAATTAAGCTTTTCTGCCGCAGCCATGATTTTCGCGCGAGTTTCATCATTGACATGCTGGAAGCCGCGCAAGGCGCGCGAAACTGTTGCGGTAGATACACCTGCCTCTTCGGCAACTTCCTTAATCCCCGCCATTTGTTCCGCTCTTCCTTGGATTTAGTAAACCTGCAAGTGACTGCAAAAAACCTGCAAGTGACTGCAAAACTACGCCATTAGCCCTGTAACTTGCAAGGCGTCTTGGCTGAGCGCGGGGTTACAAGAGGGTTAAGTTGGTTAACGCAGGCTTAAGCGCGAAATAAAAATTACTTGGATTCTAAAATCATTGATACAGAATTAATGCACCAACGTTGATCTGTGGGGACATCAAATCCTTCACCCTCGAAAACGTGGCCAAGATGTGAATCACAACTAGCACAACGAACTTCAGTGCGAATTCGAGGAGCTAATGATCGATCCTCAATTAAAGTCACGGCATCATCTGCTGTTGGCGCGTAAAAAGATGGCCAACCACATCCAGAGTGAAATTTGGTCTCGGAGCGGAAGAGTTCAGAATTACAAGCCTTGCATCTATAAATTCCTACAGTTTCTGAATCGGTGTATTCGCCAGTAAATGGTCGCTCGGTTGCACCATTGCGAAGAACTTCATAAGAAAGCGGATCTAGCTTTGCTTTTAACTCATCCTCATTAATTTCGATCTTCTTGCTCAATTGGCCACCGACTTTGATTTCTCTTTCGGGAACGCTACGCCCGTGCTGGAATGGCAATCGTAGCCATTTGGATTCTTGGCTAGGTATTTCTGGTGATACTCCTCGGCGGCAAAATAAGTAACTCCTGCCGCATCTAGGATTTCAGTGACAATCTCACCGATGCTCATTTCAGATAACGCACTTTGATAAATTTCGCGAGAAGCGAGCGCTTGCTGCATTTGTTCCGCTGAGGTTGTGTAAATCGAGCTGCGATATTGCGTTCCGATATCGCCTCCTTGAGCATTTAGCGATGTCGGATCATGCATCGTCCAGAATTCTTCCAAAAGTCGTTGATATGAAATTACCTGTGGGTCAAAATCAACTTGCACCATTTC
>CAESAF010000014.1_pt1 | contig 13408 bp, 9 predicted proteins | sample 7263641 | NCBI WGS metagenome assembly CAESAF01 (sample SAMEA6814064, study PRJEB35770) | uncultured Actinomycetes bacterium | biome: Freshwater; feature: Freshwater reservoir; material: water | place: Czech Republic | collected 2017-05-23 | depth 30m m
AAGCTGTCGCAACATCTGCGACTCTCACACCATTTGCCTCAGCTGGCGACATGGTTGGCACATACCTTATACCAGGAATTCCAGATGGACTTGGTGTTGTTAAAAATGGTAATTCTCTCCGAATCATCACCAACCACGAATGGAGCGCAACTAACGCAGTTGCAGCTGGCCGAACAACAGCTGGCGGTCTAGTTTCAGGATCATTCCTAAGCGATATGACTTATGACCTAAAAACACAGAAGGTTACAAAAGCGGTTGACCTATTTAAAGATGTAGTTTGGTATGACTACGCAACTGGTAAGTATGGTCAAACTCCAGTAGCCCCAGCAGGTGCTTTGGTTAAGGATTCCTTTGGAACTCTAAATCACTCTTACTTGTTAAATCGCTTCTGCTCTGGCGCACTTGCTCCAGCAGGATCATTCTTTGATAAGGCATCTGGTTATGGATTTAACGACGCAGTATTTCTTGCCGGAGAAGAAGGCGGAGATGAATCACGCGCTTTCGCTACAAATCTAACAACAGGTCAACTCGTACAACTTCCGGCTCTCGGACTCGCTGCTTGGGAGAATGTGATCCCTGCACCAAGCAAGGGCAAGACAACGGTACTTATGACAAACGAAGATGGAGCTGCGACAGATAGCCAACAATGGATGTATGTCGGTACAAAGACAAAGACCGGCGCTTGGTATGAAAAGGCTGGCTTTACCAACGGAAAGTCATATGTTGTAGCAGCAGCTGCAGGTGCAGCGGTTGCGAACGATGCCGAGATTCGCACTAAGTATGGCAAGAATACGCCTTTCGCAATTACATTTGCTGAAGTTAATACCAAGGTAAATGGTAAGGATCAGAACATTGAAGCCAATGCTAAGGGAATTGAATTTGCTCGCGTAGAAGATGGTCATTTCGATCCAAAGAAGCCAAATGATTACTACTTCGTAACTACACAATCAGACTCGGATCCACTTAACAAAGCTGTTGCAGCTACTACCCCAAATCCAGCTACGCCAACAGTAAGTCGCGATGGTGGAGCGCTATGGCGCATTCGCTTTAATGATGTTTCAAAGCCTTTGAGCGGTGCAACTCTTGAACTGCTACTAGATGGATCTGAAAGCATTTACATGTCTAAGCCAGATAACATCTCAGTAGATTCATTTGGAAATGTCTTGATCCAAGAAGATCCAGGCAACAATGCTCACCTTGCGCGTATCGTTTCTTATCGCATTAGCGATGGCAAAGTTGGAACCATCGCTCAATTTAAAGCGGAATACTTCACATCAACTGGCGCTTCATTCATCACCCAAGATGAAGAATCCTCAGGAATCATTGATGTAACAACTGAATTGCGTACATCTAAGTCTGATACGGCTAGCTACTACATGTTTGTAGCGCAGATTCACGCAACTCCTGCGAAAGCTCGTCCAGACCTTGATCCAGCAGATGCCACTTTGGCAAAAGCCGTTGAAGGCGGACAGTGGTACATCTTAAAGATTACGAACTGGACTGACGTCTACAAGTAATCTTTTGTCGAGGGATGGGAAAAGAGGCCAGGCAACTGGCCTCTTTTCTTTTTACCAACTGTTATTGCCTAGGCCACCATCGAAGTCGTAAGTACTTCCGGTGGCCCAGGCATTGGCATCAGATAATAAGAATTCGGTAACTCCAACAACTTCTTCAGCGCTGGCATAACGCGCTAAAGGCGTAGCCGCTTTCCATGCAGCAACTCCTTCAGGCCAAGCTTGATCTATTCCGGGGCGACCAATTAATCCAAGTCGCAATCCAAGTACGCGCATAGGTGCGTGAGCGCGCGATGCCGAGCGAGTTAAGACATCTAACGCTGCTTTACTTGCACCATATATTTCGTGACCAGCGCGAGGATTTAGCGCTTCTACCGATGAAATGTTTAAAACAACGCCTACACCAGATTTGGCAGACTCATCAATTATTTCTTTTGGAGCATCAACATTGATGCGCATCATTAATTCGATTTCGGCACGTGTTGCAAGTGCAGGGTCTAACACAGCTTGATTTGCGGCGTTATTGATAACAAAATCTAATTTACCAGCTCGTGAAAGCGCTTCCTGTACGAGCGAATATCCCGATTTGGCTAAGGATAAATCCGCGGCGATGACATGTAAGTTGTGGTGCGCCGAAATCTCACCAGTATTTACTTGTGCGCAAACTGTTGCGCCGAGTTGAAGAAAGCGCGAGACATATGCCTGGCCGATGAATCCCGATGCACCTGTAATTAATATGCTCTTGCCAGAAAAACTCATTTGAGAGGTTCCAGCGCCTTTACCCGCAGGTTCACGCGTTTGATTAAATCGGATAAGTCGATCTTGGTGCTCTTTCGCTGCGCAACAACTTGATCACCTGCCACCCAAACATCGGTGACATCACCGCGCCCAGCAGCAAAAACCAAAAGCGCATTTACATCGTGTACCGGAGTTAAATGTGCGGCGTGAAGATCAAGGGCAATTAGATCCGCTTCTTTGCCGATTTCAATACTTCCGATGCGATCACCTAAACCAACGGCCTTGGCGGCTTCAATAGTTGCGGCGCGAACTATGGAAGTTAGATCAACATCTGCGGGGGATTGGCGAAGGGCAACTACGTGGGCTGCCATTCGCATTACCGAGAACATATCCAAGTCATTTGATGAAGAACAAGAATCAGTACCAAGACCCACAGTGATACCGGCTTTGCGCATATCGTTAAAGCGAGCCAAGCCTGAACCAAGTTTTAAATTACTTCCGGGGCAATGGCCAACTGAAGCCCCTTTACTTGCAGCGATTGCCATATCAGAATCAGATAAATGCACGCCGTGTCCGAAGATTGTTGGAACATCCAAGATTCCTGTATCACGGCACACTTCGGTTGGAGATTTAGAGTAACGAGATTGCACATCGACATTCTCGGCCTCGGTTTCAGATACGTGTAAATGAATTCGCGCACCAAGTTCCTTAGCGATCGCGGCAACTTCAGTTAAATTCTCAGGTGAATCTGTGTAAGTTGAATGCGGCATAAAGTAGGTAGGAATGAATGGCCCACCGATCTTTGCCAGTTCTGCGGGCCATTGATGAGCTCGTTCTATTCGTTGCGCCCATTGCAGACCATCTAAACCAGGAAAATCAAAGAAGATTGGGCCAGCGATATGGCGCAGACCAACGCGAACTGCTCCGCGATGTGTAGCAACCGGATTTAAATACATATCCATTGTCGTGGTTGTTCCAGAAAGCAAAGCTTCAAGTGCGCCAAGTTCGGTACCTAGTTCGCAAGTTGCCTCATCCATAATCGCACCTTCTGCAGCCCAGACGCGCTCCAGAAAACCTTGCAAATTAACGCCTTCTGCCCAGCCACGAAGTAAAGACATCCCTAAGTGAGTGTGGCTATTGATAAGCCCGGGAGAAATTAACTTATCGGTTGCATCAAAAATTCTTTTAGCATCAGGTGAATCGCTTCCGATATATGCAATTTTGCCATCTTTTATTCCGATGGAAACGCCCTCGAGAATCTCATCATTTGCATTTGAGGTAACGGCATAACGCGCGTTCTTGATCAGCAGGTCAAGCATTAGCGAAGGCCTTGATGGTGCCATCAATAATGGTAATAACCTTTTCGCTGGCCGCCTTCAGGGCAGCGTTGATATCTTCCATTGTTATTGGCGTATCACTTATTCCAGCAGCAGGGTTTACAACGAGTGCGATTGCGGCATAACGAAGCCCAGCTTCTTTTGCTAAAGAAACTTCGGGAACGCCGGTCATACCAACAACTGTTGCGCCAGATAGCGCAGCAAGACGAATTTCCGCGGGAGTTTCAAAGCGGGGACCGTTGAAACCGGCGTAGATACCACCTGTGTTAAGTTCGATTCCAGCACCTTTTGCCGACTTTGCCATAGCCGTTTTTACTTCGGCATCGTAAAGATGTGACATATCAATATGTTGCACACCGCCAGGCTGGACTCCATCGAAGAATGTATCGGCACGACCGTGTGTGAAATCTACGAAATCATCAAGTAATTGCAGTGACCCGGCAGGTAACTTTGGATCTATGCCGCCAACCACGTTTACGGCGATTACAAAGTCCACTCCAGCGTTCTTTAACGCTGTGATATTTGCACGGTAATTTACTGCGCTAGGCGGAACGCTGTGGTCAACGCCATGGCGAGTCAGAAATGCAATCTCGACTCCGTGCCAAGTACCCGATGTAATTAAAGCTTTTCCATAAACAGTATCTACAGCTTGAGCAGCTGAGCCAGCCAGCGCCGGCAAATTATAGAAACCAGTGCCCGCAATGATGCCAATTTTCATAAATTACTTATCTAGACCGGCCATGAGGCGGCCAATATAATTTCGGTCAGCGCCTTTAGAATCAACAATTGCAACGATCTTTCCACCTGACATAACGGCGATACGATCAGAGAGCGAGAGAATTTCATCTAGTTCAGCTGAAACCAATAGGACCGCTGCGCCTTTATCTCGCGCTGAGAGCAATTGGTTATGGATAAATTCAATGGAGCCGACATCAACGCCACGAGTTGGTTGGGCGGCGATCAATACCGGTAGTTCTTCGCTAAGTTCGCGTGCAACTACTACCTTCTGTTTATTTCCTCCGGAAAGTGATCCAGCGGAATTAAAGGCAGATGGGGTTCGGATATCAAACTTTTCAACCATTGCAACAGCATTCTTGGAAATTTCACCTAGATTTCGAATCCAACCTTTGGCAAATGGCTCCTGATCAAATTGATTTAAGATCAAATTATCGGAGATGCTATAACTGGAAACTAATCCATGCTTTTCACGATCTTCTGGAACGTGCGAAATTCCTGCCTCGTGCGCTCCATGCGGATCCATATCTTTAATGGCAAGGCCATTGATCGACACTTCACCAGCTTCGCGGTGGCGCATTCCACAAATCGCCTCGACTAATTCGCGTTGTCCATTTCCTTCAACGCCAGCAATTCCTAAAATCTCGCCCTTATGAAGTGAAAGATCTACGCCCTTTACTGAAAGTATTTTGCGGTCATCACGAACCTGAAGTCCCTTAACTTCCAGAACCAAAGCACCTCGTTTGGCTTCGGTGCGATTTACCTGCAGCACTACCGAGCGACCCACCATCATCTGTGCCAAGCCGGCCTCATCAGTTTCTTTTGGTGAGGTAGTGCCGATTAATTTTCCACCACGCAAAACAACAACACGATCGGCAACGGCCATAACTTCATGAAGCTTATGGGTAATAAGAACAATACCAACGCCCGATTTTGCTAAGTTTCGGACGACCGTAAGAAGTTCGTCGATTTCTTGGGGAGTGAGCACAGCTGTTGGCTCGTCAAGAATTAGTAATTTAACATCTTTACGAAGCGCTTTAAGAATTTCCACGCGTTGTTGCATACCCACCGGCAGATCTTCAATTACGGCATCGGGATCTACTTCTAGGCCATAACGCTTGGAAAGCGCGATTATTTCTGCGCGCGCAGCCTTCATATTAATAAAGAGTCCACGCTTTGGTTCATCCCCGAGAATGATGTTTTCGGCAACAGTCATTACTGGAACCAACTGGAAGTGTTGGTGCACCATTCCGACGCCACGTGAGATAACTCCAGCGGTGTCACCAAAAATTATTGGCTCTCCACCAATCTTTATTTCTCCAGAATCAGGTTTTACTAAACCAAAGACCGCTTTGAGAAGAGTTGATTTTCCTGCACCATTTTCACCGAGCAGTGCAACAACTTCACCAGCACTTACCGTTAATGAGATGTTGTCGTTAGCGAGTACCCCGGGATATTGCTTGGAGACTCCAGAAATTTCAAGGAGCGCACTCATCACGACTGTCCCTTCTCATAAGGTTGTCCTTCGGCGGCAGGTGGCCTAACTTTTCCAGCAGAGATTGCTAAAACAATAATTGTCATTACATAAGGCAAAATTCCAACAAACTGTGGCGGAATATTTACCGTGCCATTGATCATCAATTGATTTGCACCGGCTTGGGCCAAACCGAAGAACATCGCAGCGGCCAGCGCGCCCATTGGATTCCAGCGACCGAAGATCATTAGAGCTAAAGCGGTGAAACCTTTACCTGCGGTAAAGCCACGGTTCCAGGAGCCGACGAGTTCGAGTACCAAGTAAGAGCCGCATAGTCCGCCGATTGCACCTGCGATAGCAACATTTATATAGCGCATACGCGAGACCGAAACTCCGGCGGTGTCGGCTGCTGATGGATGCTCGCCTACTGCACGTGAGCGCAATCCCCAAGGTGTGTGAAATAGACCGTAGTAAAGAGTAATGATTACGACAAAACCCAAGTACATCAGCAAGCCGTGCTTAAAGAGAACGTCACCAAAGAAGGGAAGGTTAGAGAGCCCCGGAATTGGTTTCTGTTTAAACATATCTGGAAGCATGTTGCCTTGAACGTAGAAGAATGAGGTTAATCCAGTCGCCAAAATATTTAGAATTGTTCCGGCGATGATCTGATCCATCTTCCAAGTAACGCTCATTAAGGCAAGAAGTAAACTCATGGCTACACCTGTTGCCATAGCAACTAAGAAACCAATGACAATACTCTTAGCGGCGATTGCAACATAGAAAGCTACGAAGGAAGATAAGAGCAGGGTACCTTCAATGCCAATATTTACGATTCCGGTGCGCTCACACATAATTCCCACCATTGCTGCCAAGGCAAGGGGCATAGCAAAGGTAACCGCAATGGAGAATACGGAGGTTGTGATGTTGGCCGACTGTGAATATAAGTAAAGCGTTGAAAGAGTTACGGCAAGGAAGTAGTAAGAACCTCTTCGCTTAATTAGCGTCATCAATTTCCCCAACCTCCTGTAAGTGAACGGTTGGCCGAGTTTTTAAAGAACCTTGAAATCAGTGGCGCAGTTACGAAGAATAGAATCATTGCAAGGAGAAGATCTACTAGTTCGGGGGCAACTCCGGCATCAAATTGCATATTTGCAGCGCCAGCGCGCATACCGCCAATTAAAATTGCTCCGGGAATAATCCCGATCGGATGCACACGCCCAAGGAGTGCGATCGTGATTCCATCGAAACCTAGCCCCAAGTTAAATGCGGGCTCAAATCGATAAGTAATTCCGAGAGTTTCAACTGCTCCACCTAAACCGGCAATTCCTCCCGAGAAAAGCATTGCAAAGAAAATAGTCTTTTTATAAGAAATGCCGGCATACCAAGCAGCAAATCTATTTCGTCCTACAGTGTTGAAACGAAAACCGGTGGTTGTGAATCCCAAGATCCACCACATAAGAAATGCAAGTGCTGCAGCTAGGAAAAAACCACTTGGGAAAGTGCCAAACATCGGCAGACGTACTGATTCCAAAATCTGAGGAGTTCTGGTGAGGGCCTGATCAGGCTCCTTAAATGGGTTGGATGCAAGGTAATCAACTATGCCCATAACAATTGAGTTGAGCATGATCGTGGTGATAACTTCGTGAACTCCGCGAAATGCTTTTAAGTAACCAGCGATCGCACCGACTAAAGCACCAAAGAAGAAACCAAAAGCTAGCGCAAGTGCGATATGAACAAGAGGTGGAAGATTTGTTAGCGCATATCCTGCCCACGCTGAGGCGAGTGCTCCGGTGAGTAGTTGACCTTGAACGCCGATGTTAAATAGCCCGGCTCGCAAACCAAGCGTTACGGCAAGTCCAGATAAAACAAGGGGTGTTGCTTTTCCTAAGGTCGCAGCGATTCCTTCACTTGAGCCGAATGCAGTCTTAAATAGTGATTCGTAAGCTAGCGATGGATCAAGACCTTGCAAAAGCATCAAAGCGGCAGCAACAAGCATTGCGGTAACGACTGCGATTATTGGAACTATCCAAGAACCAACATCGTATTTTCGCTTTGTATCTTTTGCTTCATCAATCAACTTAGACATGACATCCAATTTCTAGTACCGCTGCTGCGGGAAAACTATTTCTAAGGAGTTCTGATTTCTTAACTCTAGTCGCTTACGCCTAATTTCCATAGAGTGTCGAATGGGTGCGCATTGCTGCGCACCCATTCGAACTACTCACCTATATTTACATATTTCTATGTATTTATATTGGTTATGGCTTTACGCCAGTAGCCAATTCACCAGAAACGATCTTGGCAGTAATTGCTGCGACCTTATCCTGGATTTCTTGTGAAACAGCGCTTGATAGATCGTGATAGTCAGATAGTCCAACTTCACCAGTGAAGTTACCAGCTGCGATTGTTCCATCCTTCGCAGCGATAACTAGATCTGTTACACCCTTAACTAGCTTCTTCTCGGCTGATGTAACCAAGCAAGGCTGAGCTTCTGGGACTGTGTTCCACTGATCGATATCTACACCGATACAGAACGCGCCAGCTGTCTGAGCAACCTTAGTGATCGCGCCGTTACCTGTGTTTCCACCTGCACCGAAGATCACGTCAAAGCCCTGACCTAGCAATTGAGAAGCAGTTGATGCACCCCATGCTGGATCGTTGAATGCTGTGTCGCCAGCAGCGTGGTAGATAACAGATGTCTTAATTGTCTTACCAAGTTCTTGGGCTGCGTAAGCAATTCCTGCCTCGTAACCTTCACCAAACTTGCGAACTGGTGGTACTTCCTTCATACCAAGTACGCCACCAATTTTGTCGCTCTTGGTGAGGTTTCCAGCCAAGTAACCAGCAAGGAAGCCAGCGCGATCTTCGTCGAAGATTAGGCCAGTTACGTTAGCTGCATCAGTTCCATTGAACTGATCTACGCCAACGAACTTAACATCTGGATATAGAGCAGCAGCTGCAACAGTTGCTTCTGCCATCAAGAATCCAACAGTAACAATTACGTTGTAACCCTTGTCTCCGAAGAGTGCAATGTTCTTTGCGTAATCCTTTGAGTCGGTTGTTTCTACATACTTAGCGAAACCACCGGTAGCTTCTGCTCCAGCGACTGCGCCTTCCCATGCAGCTTGGTTAAATGACTTGTCGTCAACTTTTCCAAGATCTGTTACAACACCAATACAAAATGCTTTTTCAGTACCGCAATCTGCTTCGGTTGCAGCTTTTTCTGCTGTTGAGCAACCGCTTAGTGCGAGTCCTAATAGACCTGCTGCAGCAACTGATGCAGCAATAGTCTTAAATTTCTTAAACAATTGAGCTCCTCTCGAGAGATTAGTCGATTAACTAATCCATACTTTCTGGGTGAGACAAAGAGTAGTCCAGTGCAGAAGTAACACAACCGCGCGGAAGAAAATTAGAACTCGCTCGTGTCGCAGCGATAAAATGCAAAGGTAAGGTTGAGGGTTAGGTCATATGATTGCGCCTATGCCTTATTTCCTGCAATCTCCTATAAATACTTTAGGGCGTTACTTTGATTACCAAGGAACAGCTAGCCGTTCAGAATTCTGGCTCTTCATTCTTTTTTCATGGATAAGTTCTTTCGCTGTTGGCTTCATTGACGCCCTGGTGCCCGGGGAAGTGTTGGGCTCTATCTGGAATCTACTTTTATTTACTCCGACGGTTACTTGTGCCATACGCCGAATGCACGATGTCGACCACCGCGGCTGGTACTTGCTCATTCCTTTTTACAACTTCATTATGTTGATCTTTCCATCGCGGCCAAATAGGTGGCAGAGCGCCAATCCCGATGAATTTAACTGGAGTGGCAAAGCTTAGAGATGAAGAAAATCGTTTCAATATTTTTAGCTTTTGTTTTTTCGGCAGGAGTACTTCCCGCGCAAGCGTTAAGTAAAGGGACTTTCTATCTGGATCTGCAGTTAGGTTGTTACTCAGCCAACAAATCTCCAACTAAGCCAAGTAAATGGAGCGATACAAATTACAAAACACTTTATCTAACCGGTTGCACTTTGGCGCATCATTATGAAGTTTTCTACACCGGAAAGCTAAAGGCGAAAGATTTGAGCTCGGACGCTGCAAATAAAGAGGCTGGGGCGGCTTGCGATAATGCAGCGTTAAGCATCTTGACCGGCCAGAAAGATTTGCCCGCATCACTTACTTACGGTTACTTCTATCCGGATCCAGGAGCTGAAGAGAAGAAGTACGGGAAAAGAATTGTTTGCTTCTTTCGTGTTGCCGACCCTAAGGATGACAAATTTACATTGTCAATCAAGCGAACTTTTCGCGCAGTCAACTACATTTAATTTCGCTCTATAGATCCTTTACCTAAATACTTCTTCTGCACCTTACGGGCTTGCTGGTAGTTTTCATACGCCTTATTAGTTGATTCAAGAGTTGAGATTTCAGGAATTGGAACTTCCCACCACGCTTCGCCACTTGGGGCGTAAAGCAATGGATCGCTGTTTATATGTATCAAAGTTGCAGTTGGGTGCGCCTTTGCAACCTTCATCGCTTCAGATAAATCCGAGATCGCATTTGGACTTTCGGCGATACGAATAACGTTCATCCCTAGACTTTCGGCGTTGGTTGCTAGGTCGATTGGTAGAACATCGCCAGTTTCGTGGTTATTGGACTTGGAATCACGGAAGCGATATTTAGTTCCGTATCTTTGTGAACCGATATCTTCGGATAAATGGCCGATAGATGCGAAGCCGTGGTTCTGTACCAACACAACGATAAATTTCAAACCTTCTGCAACTGCGGTGACGAGTTCGGTATGCATCATTAAATATGATCCATCGCCCATCATCACAACGGGAGTTCGTGTTGAGTCTGCGCGAGCCACACCAAGTCCGGCAGCTATCTCATAACCCATGCAGGAGAAGGCATATTCCATGTGATAACCCAGCGGATCGCGAACCCGCCATAACTTATGAAGATCTCCCGGAAGTGAACCTGCTGCGCCAACTAATACATCGCGTGGATCGGTGGCAGCTTGGACTGCGCCGATTATTTCGCTCTGGCTCGGTTTAGCCAATTTTTGATCTACAAATGCGGCATCAACGATGGCATCCCAAACTTTATTCTCATCGGCAATCTTCTTTGCATAAACTGCAGAAACTTTAAAGTCACTTAGCTCCAGAATTAGCTCTTCTAACGCGGTACGGGCATCTGCAACTACCGGAATTGCGCTGCCGTGTTTAAAGGCATCGAAGGAGGTCACATTGATATTAATAAACTTCACATCTGGGTTCTGGAAAATACTGCGAGATGCGGTAGTGAAATCGCTGTAACGAGTTCCGATACCAATTACTAGATCAGCATCTTTAGCCAATCGGTTTGCCGCAGTTGTGCCAGTAGCACCGACTGAACCGCACATTTGTGGATGATCCCAAGGTAATGAACCCATTCCGGCTTGTGATACTCCAACCGGAATTCCTGTTGCTTCTACAAATTTGGTCAAGGCAGAGTGGGCATCTGAGTAAATGATTCCACCGCCGGCAACAATAAAAGGCTTCTTTGAATTAGCGATTGCTCGCGCAGCAATTGCTGAAAGGCCAATATCTGGACGAGGTCTGCGGATATGCCATTCGCGATCGGCTAAGAACTCCTCAGGAACTTCAATTGTTTCTGCCTGCACATCTTCGGGAAGACAGATTGTTACAGCGCCAGTTTCTGCTGGATCGGTAAGCACACGCATTGCGCCAAGAAGTGAACTAAAAATCTGTTCCGGACGATTGATGCGATCAAAGAATTTTGAGAGAGGCTTAAAGGCATCATTTACTGAAATAGAAAGGTCATATGGTTGTTCTAGTTGTTGCAGAACTGGATCTGAAACTCGATTTGCAAATGTATCGGCTGGGAATAGTAAAACTGGCAGGCGATTTGTAGTTGCAACAGCTGCTCCAGTTAACATATTCGTCGCACCTGGGCCAACAGATGATGCGCAAGCAAAAGTTGAGCGGCGACGCGTCATTCGGGCATAGGCCGATGATTCATGAACCATTGCTTGTTCATTTCGCGCTTGGTGATATGGCATTAGCCCTGGCTCAGATATAGATAGTTGCTTTAGCGCCTGACCGATACCTGCCACATTGCCGTGGCCAAAGATTCCGAATACTCCAGCGACGGTGCGTTCGCGGTGATCACCATCGACGGTGTATTGATGAGAAAGGAATTCAATAATCGCCTGTCCAACGCTCATCTTGCGAGTGGCCATAATTAGTTTCGCTTTCTCTTCTATCGTATTCGAATTAGTTCTGTGGGAATCCTAGATTGATACCACCGTGGCTTGGATCAAGCCAGCGGCTGGTAATCGCCTTGCCACGAGTAAAGAAGTGAACACCTTCTTCTCCGTGCGCTTTGGTGTCGCCAAAGAGTGATTGCTTCCATCCACCAAATGAGTAGTAAGCAACCGGCACAGGAATTGGCACATTGATTCCGACCATTCCCACTTGAATTTCATTCTGGAAGCGACGAGCTGCGCCACCATCGTTTGTGAAAATCGCAGTTCCGTTACCAAATGCACCGCTGTTGATTAGCGAAACGCCTTCGTCATAACTCTTAACGCGCACAATAGATAGGACTGGTCCGAAGATTTCATCCTTATAAACGTTAGAAGTAGTTGGGACGTTATCGATCAAGGTTGGTCCAAGCCAGAAACCGGCTGACTCACCATCTGCTTTTACATTACGGCCATCAACAACAACCTTTGCGCCATCTTTAATGGCCACATCTATGTAACCAGCGACCTTGTCACGGTGTTCTTTAGTAACGAGTGGACCCATATCGCAGCCACGGCGACCATCGCCTGTACGTAATTTATCCATGCGAGTAACAATTTTTTCGATTAACGCATCCGCAACTGGTTCAACTGCAACCACAACCGAGATCGCCATACAACGTTCTCCAGCAGAACCAAATCCAGCGTTAATTGCAGAATCTGCAACAAGTTCCAGATCAGCATCAGGCAAGACCAACATATGGTTTTTGGCTCCACCAAGTGATTGCACACGCTTGCCAGCTTTTGCGCACTCTTCATAGATATAGCGCGCAATAGGAGTGGAACCAACGAATGAAATTGCCTCAACATCAGGGGAGTGCAGTAAGCCATCTACAGATTCTTTATCGCCGTTTAACACATTAAATACGCCATCTGGCAGACCCGCTTCTTTCCAGAGCTTGGCGATCCAAATTGATGCTGATGGATCTTTTTCAGATGGCTTTAAGACAACGGTATTTCCTGCGGCGATTGCGATTGGGAAGAACCACATCGGCACCATTGCGGGAAAGTTAAAGGGAGAGATGATTCCGACCACGCCAAGTGCTTGGCGAGTTGAGTAAACATCGACGCCAGTTGAAACATTTTCAGAGTAGTAACCCTTAATAAGTTGTGGCATTCCCACGGCAAATTCGACTACTTCTTGACCACGCGTGATTTCACCAAGGGCATCTGACAAAACTTTGCCGTGCTCGCTAGTGATAATTTCTGCGAGTTCACCCTTTTTAGCATTTAACAATTCACGGAATTTGAAGATAACTTGTTGACGTGCTGCAAGAGAAGTCTTTGACCAACCCGGAAACGCCTTCTTCGCAGA